>Ga0310695_10000047_pt1 | contig 291652 bp, 359 predicted proteins | sample RumenRJG_04DNA_FD_203882 | JGI IMG/M metagenome (GOLD analysis project Ga0310695, IMG submission 203882) | Bovine rumen microbial communities from Lethbridge, Alberta, Canada - RJG_04 (v2) (version 2) | ecosystem: Host-associated > Mammals > Digestive system > Stomach > Rumen | place: Canada...
TCGCTGCGGCTGACAAGGCTTACGCCGAGGACATGGAACTTGTGAAAAAGGCGAGTTCACAGTCTGCGGAGTAGAAATCAAGGCCGCAGTCTTTGGAAAGGGGGCTTTCAAGCCCTCTTTTTTTTTTGCACTTACCCTCTTGACTTCCAAAACCGTTTTTGGTATAATTGTCGGCACAAAGGAGAAAAAGATGGACGGAGAAAACAAGACAGAGACGAAAAGGCCGTTTGGAAAGGCGGACTACGAACATCTCGCAACCCATTCCGTGAAGAGGGTCGTGGGAGACATCTGCAACGCGATTGAGAACGAACTCATCATCTTCGTCCTTAAGAGGAAATTCCTCATCACGGGAGACAACGGAGATTCTTCGCTGATTGCAAAGGAGGCAAACGAGACTTTCATGCCTGAGAAGCCTCTCGACGGAGAATCGGTTGACCTTCTCGTCTCTACGGTCATGTCCGACGCGGAAAACGGAAAGTTCGGCGGTTCGGTCGTTTCGGGTATGGCCATATCGAAGGGACTTATGCGCTTCTGCCAGAACTTCAAGGAGAATGAAGATGAACAGCAGAATGACTGACAATGGTCACTACACCTACGACATCGTTCTCGTTGACGAGAACGACCGCATTGTGAAGACCGTCGTGTCTGCGGACAGCGCGATGGAAGCGGTCTGTATGGCGAAAAGGACGTTCGGCAGAGGATGGAGCGTCCGCAAACTTGAACTTTGTTTCGCAAACTGACTATTCCCCCTTGACTTTTGAATCCTGTTTTGCTATAATAGGCGGCGTTTAAAGGACATCAAAGGAGAAAAGAAAATGGCAAGCAACAAGAAAACAAGCATCTTCATCGTAATTACGGAAACGAACGAGGATGGAGACACATGGACCGACATTCTCGACGGCAAGTTCTTCTTAGACCGCAACAGCGCACGGAAGGCCATGCGCGACGATTTCCGCAAGAACAAGAAGTCTCTTGAAGATTGTGACATCGGCTTCGACAAGGACAAGGACGATTGCGTACTGTCCGCGAACTGCGAGTGGTCGAAACGGTGGGTCGTGACGAAACTGACCGGAGATATTCCGCTTGCCAAAAAAGCGTAGTGACCGTATGTTCTACGGATGCTGGACAAGCAGGCAGTACCCAAAGTGGTTCTGCAAAAGGCACTTCTCCAGAATAGCAACCATGCAAAGGGGAGGTGCGCTTCCGCACAAGGTCACGTTCTACCATTGGCGGAGGAATCCGCTCACGCAGGAAATGTTCTACGTTGACAAAGACCACCAAGACCTCGTACTCATGTACGTCCATCCGGAAAAGTACGAGGAAAAGCACGATGACGAGAACATAAGGTTCAACGAAACCGACATACCGTTCTTCAAGAGGTGGATTGGCAGTTGCTGTTTCTGCGATGAGATTTCCGTGGAGGATTGGCGCAAACTCGACAAGTTCTGCTTCGAGACGGAAAATCCCATGTCCGAGTATTGACACGTCTAAATAGTGTCAATATGGCAAAAACGCTGTTTGACACGCAGATAGACATACTTCTCGAACTTGGTAGCGGACTGAAGTGCGGCCTTACCAAAAGGCAGTTGAACTCATTTTTTCAAGGCAAGGAGGACACCGTTCTGAAGAACGGAATAGTTCTCGTGTCATACGGAGAGACTGCCGAAACGAAAGACGAGCAGTCAAAGGCTCTTGTCGAACTTGCCGAGAAATACCTTACCGACGATGACAGGTTCGTTTTCCAAAACAGAATCAAGGGAAAGACCTGCGTCATAATAGGACGTGCGGCAAGCGAACTGGCGAAACTGGCCGTATGCGACCCAGACAGCGGAAACAAAGTCAAGTTCAAGGGTTGCAACGAGGAACTGTCCGACATACCCTGTACAATACCGAAGGGAAGAAAACTTCGCCATTTCGGTAACAGAAGGATAAAAGACCTCATCCCACGCAAAAAATAGCGATTTCCCTCTTGACAAATCTTCTTCTCTGTGGTAGAAAGACACGCGCACACGCGCACCTATATAGAAGGATTGAAAAAAATTTTTCAAAATCCTGTTTTCCCCCTTGACTTTGAAATCCTGATATGCTATAATAGGCGGCGTTTTGAGGGACAGAAGAGTTCAAGTCCGCCGAGTGGCGGAAACTCCGACGAACCTGCGAAACACAAACAAGGAAACAAAATCATGGCTATCGCAATGACAAGCACCGACAAGGGCATCTCCACCGCATCCACCTACTTCACCCACGACGGAAACCTCTCCGAGAAAATCGACTTCGGCGAAGCGCGTTCTCTTCTCGACTTCGAGGTCATCACCGAGCCTATCTTCAGGCCGAACGGCGTTGTCGTGAGCAAGGACGGCTCCCACACCTACGAGGTTCACGGCGAGCAGGTTCCCGACATCTACAACCTCGTCCGCACCGACACCCACGACATCCTCCCCATCGGCAAGTCCGTTGGCCGCGAGTTCACGCCCGTAAACCATACGGAGATGTTCGACTTCCTCCGTGACAAGATTCTTCCGGAGATGCCGCAACTCGTCCTTGAGACGGTCGCAACCATGTACGGCGGAGCGTCCTCTCTCATCACCGCCGACTTCGGTGACGATTTCCACCTTCCGAACGACCAGTCCGGTCATCGCACCCGCATCATCTTCTCCAACCCGATGGGTCGCGGCTCCCTCGTTCTTGGCTTCACGAACATCCGCGTGGTGTGCCAGAACACCCTCCGCGCCGCCCGCCGCGAGGTTTCGCAATCCGCTGACGGTTTCAAGGTTCAGCACTCCACGAATGTGCAGGGTCTCGTCGAAAAGGCTCTCGACTCCATCCACAAGCAGATTGTCGATGCCAAGTCCCTCCGCGAAATGCAGACGGTTCTCGCCACCACGCAGGTCAACTCCGAGCAGGTGAAGAACATTCTCGATGCGGTCTATCCGCTGACGAAGTACGACAAGGGTTCGACGGGCTTCACCCGCGCCGAGAACGTCCGCGCCGAGGTCATGCGTCAGTTCGAGGGTGGAGAGACTGCGCAGACGATGAACGGCAAGACGGCATGGTCGCTCTTCAACTCCTTCACCTACCCCATCTTCAACCCGAAGAAGTTGAGCGCCCGCGTTGACAAGGCGGAACTCGCCTACAGCGGTCTGATTGGCACTCGCGCCGACAAGGTGAGCGGCATCTTCTCCAAGGTCTGGGACGAGGTGGTTGAGCGCAAGGCGGCATAAGCCGAGCGCACCTTCGACCAAGGAGACGAGCCCTGTCCGAAAGGACAGGGCTTTTTCGTCTTTTTTTAAGATGGCGAACTCCACCACGGAGAAGTGATTTTGTCAAGGGGAATCTCGCAGAAAAATTTTTTCGATTCCCCCTTGACTTTGAAATCCTGATATGATATAATTGGCGGCGTTTAAGGGACATTAAAGGAGAAACCAAAATGAACAAGGTCATACTTACAGAGGACTACTGCACCGAGTGCGACGAAGAGGTGCATCAGGTGTTTGGCGAAAAGGCGTTTTTCGCCCATCAGGTCGGTCGTGTGCGCTGTCCAACTTGCGGAAGCATCGTCCTTCCGTGCAACGAGTGCGAAGACAATCTCGCCTGCGACAATTGTCCTTGGGCTTCCGCTTCCATCGAGAAGTCCATGTCCGACGAAGCCTACATCCGCTTCATTCGCACGGAGGAGACCGACCTCTACGAACTCTTCCGTAGCGGCAGGAACGGAAACTACTACAAGGACATCATCGAAAAGGTCGAGAAGGAACTGAAGGAGAAAAAGGCGAAAAAGGCTAAGGCGGCGAAGGTCGCGGAGGTGATTCCATGCGCATGAAGATGCTCACTCTGGACGAGGTTGCCCGCAAGTTCCACAGGAACGCGCAAAAGCCCGGCGTGGTGATAGCGAGGGAAGCGGACTACGTTTCCTGCATGGCCGGAACCGACCCAATCACATCCTACAGGCTACATTCGTTCGAGGAAGTGCGGAGGGCGTACAAGGCCAAGGCCATTCAGCTCGCCCATGCGTCCTACTATGACGTGTCCCTAAAGGCGGAGCGGTCGCAGGTTCCTTTCATAATCCTCTTTTTCGGGGATTGACTTTCGGTTTTAGTTTTGGTATAATAGCGGCATAAAGGAGAAATCAATAATGAAACTGAAGAACATCTACACGGTTGTCGTCCACTCCCTTGCGGGTGACGAGGATTCCACAGTCTCTTTCGAGCGGTGGGAGGATGCTGTCGGCTACATCACGGGCGAAGAACTCGCTGAAGCAGGCGCGTCAGAAGAGGAAATCGAAGAGTGCAAGGAGTTTCTCGAAAACGAGAGGAACTACACCTACGGCGATTGGGAGTACACGATATACGACGCAAAACTCGTTCTCGCGCCGACGGAGGGTGACAATGGCAGGGCGTCCTAAGTCGAGAAGGGTACTGCTGACAATCCCAGAACGCGCCGTTCTCGACCGCATGGTTGCCATGTTGCAACCGTCGTGGTATGGCGGTTTGACCGTGACGGTGAAGGACTGTCAGACCTTCACGGAAGTCCGAACATGGGACAAGAACGGCAGGGTGTTCAACATAGCCCTTGACACGGCAATCCGCAGGATGCTGAAGGGGGTTGACGTTGAGAACATCTACGACAGGCTCGGTAGCGAAGGGCTTGTGATTTGGCGCGACCTCGTTTTAAACAACCTCGGTCTTGCCAAAGCCTACTACGGAAAATAATCACGATTTTCTTTCAGCCGCCTATTGACATCACAATCCTGTTGTGGTATAATAGGCGGCGTTTTAGGTCACTAAAGGAGAAACGACATGAACTACAAGGTAAAGGTCACGGAAATCCGTTCCTTGGAAATCGAAGTGGATGCGAAGAACGAGCGGGATGCCATCAACACCGCGCACGACGCATACATGAACAGCGATTACCTACAGGAGCAGATGCTTCAGGATTCCGCGCTTGTGAGGGATGCACTGAAGGTCGTGGAAAAGGACGGCTACCGTCTGGATGAAGATGGATACGTCATCATTCCGCAGACATTGAAGATTCGGAAGGACGAACTCGCCAAGTGGGAGAAGATGCTTCTGTCGAACGACATCGACTACGACAAGGAGGGTTTTGCCGACGAAGAGTGCGTTCAGAAGTGGAGCGCAAAATTTCCGGACGGTCGTGAAATGGACCTGCGCGTCTGTACGAACTGCCGCGAGGACAAGGACGTTTGGAGCGAAGCGATACTTTACGATGCGGATGGAACCGAACTCGCCTTTTCGTCGGTCTGCGACTGCCTGAAGGGTGAATGGAACCTGTTCGACGGGGACGAGGGAAAGCACTACCTTCTGAAAGTGATTTCCGAGTAAAACTTCAAAAAACAAGGAGAAAACGATGAAAATGGAAAAGGTATATACTGCCCTCGCCATCTACAGCGGCGAATACGGCGCGGCCTGCGTCGAGTTCAACGAGGTGTTCCGTAGCCGCAAGAAGGCTCTCGACTTCGTGAAGCAGTCAATCGTCCGCGAGTGCGAGTTCGGTAGCGACTGCAAGGTGAACTGGCCTCTCGCCAATTCCCTTTTGAACAACCTCGACATTCACAACGAGTGCTTCTACGACTTCGGCGACGGCAACCGTTGGCACTGGTGGGTGGACTGGACGTACACCACCCCAAGCCGTTCTCGGAAGACGACGAAAGCCGCTGTCAAGGCGAAGCCCAAGTCCAAGAAGCGCAAGGCGAAACGCTAAGCGCAAGGAGGATTGTATCCAGCCGAGAAACAGCGTGTCTGTATCTCGGTTGGAAACAACGGCTCTAAATAATTCCCGATGCGTTGCGGCAAGGGAATTACAACAAAAAGAGCGGCTTCTTCCGAACATGGACGCGGTATTCCCGCGCTAGTCCCCTCTTTTGTGAAGGACGACTGCTCAGACTGTCCGTCCTTCAAGGGAGCTGTATGGGTCGAAAACGTACCCTATAAGATAGACACTTTGCTGTATGTAGGCTCTCCAAAGGCCATGAAAGCCTACATAAAACGCAATTTTCGCCAAAAAATCGACGAAAATGCGGTTTCGCTGTCCTCCGTGGACGGTCTGACGGTCGAGTGCGAACGTGGAGACGGCAGTCACTTCATAATGATTTGGATGCCGAGGTTTTTCTTCAACGCCCAGAATTTCGGGGTTCTGGTACATGAAATCATCCATGCCACCGTAATGGTTCTGAAACTGTCTGGGGTACACTCCGTAATCCTCGAAGGGAACTCGCCAGAGTCTGACGACGAAGCCCTTACCCACACGGCAGACCACATGACCGAAGCACTGCTCGGAAAAATGATGCGCAAGATTCTTGCTGTCGGCAAACGCTGACGGCTTGGCCGTTTTGTATCTCGCGGAGAAACAACAGGATTGTTGCATTTTACTGTTGCGCTTTCCGTCATGATGTGGTATAATATGTGGCGTCAAAGGACAAAAAGGAGAAAAGGAAATGACAATCGACAGAGTGAATGGAGTATATGCGGTACACAAGCCCGGCTCCGGAGTCGTGACGGTCTTCGAGAGCAGCGGAAAGCGGCTCGGCGGAATCTACGTTCCGACCGATGTTGACAGCGTTTCCTCTTCAGGAACGTCGGTCTATGTCAACAGGGGAAACACGACCACAATCTACGAATGTTCGACAGGCACTCCCAAGAGGGTCAATTCCTTCAACTACTGACCCAAGTATAATTTACCAAAACAACCAAAGGAAAACAATAACATGACACTAAATCAGTTCTTCGCGAAGCAATCTTCGCATTGGAACGAAATCGCGGGAAACATCCCCGTGCTTCGCGACCTCGACTACAGCTATGACGACGACCTCTCCGTGTTCGCCACGGTTCGTTCGGACAACCTGAAGTTCGCTCAGGAAAACTCGATTTTCCTGTCCTCGATGGACTTCGACGACGATGCGAAGGACATCAACGCGGAAATCGCCGAGAACATCGCGCATCACTCCGACATGAACCTTGTCGTGAAGATTCTCCGCACGAACGGAGACTACGACATCGTTTCGTGGCGAATCCTTCAGGGCATCAGCAGGGACGACAACCTCACGCAACTGCTCAACCCCAACGCCCTCGTCATCATCTGCGACGAGCCTAAGACGGTGAAGACGTACCGCAAGCCCGTCCCTCCGCCAAACCCTCCCCGCAACTACGCGAACTGCGACGGTTGCGTGTCGAAGTGGAACACGAAGTCCGATTGGAAGGCTATGGCAAACACCGAAGAGCTGGACAAGAACATCCAGTCCTACATCGGAGAGGTCGGAGAGAAGTTCAAGGAACTCAAGAAGAAGGGTGGAAGCTACTCCTTCTCCTACTCCTTTCAGCAGGACGGAGACGGAAAGGCCATCGTCAAGTACAATCTCGGCGACGGAGAAATCGTTTCCCGCACGTTTGAACCCAAGACTGCCAAGGCCGACGAGAAGGCCGACGAGAGCGACAAGAAGGCCGACGAGCCGAAGTCCCCTCTCTCGAACGCGCTTCAGAGGTTCAAGAACATAATCGGATAACAGGGATTTTCTCCTAAAACCCTGCGGGTGCGGGGTTTATCCAGCCGGACGGCGACACCATGAGCCTCCGGCTGGGATTTTTTATGCCCACAGAACGCCGCACCGAAAACAGGATTTTGTTTTTTTTTTTGAAATACCCCCTTGACAAAAAGACTTCTCCGTGGTCGGATTTTTTAAAGTTTTTTTCGAATTTCCTCTTGACAAATCCACTTCTCCATGTTCGCGTTTCCGCCAATTTCTCTGCGTTTAAAACCCTATGGGAAAACGGCCATCTATGGTATAATGGATGCGCAAAAGGGAAATAGGATACATACGAAATGCCTGCCACGACAAACATCAGATTTCGTGAAACGCGAAAGACTCTTGGAGGTTCGCGCACATGAACGCCGTCTGCTGGCTGTTGCTTGGCCTTGGCTCTGCGCTGTTCATAGGGTTCGCCCTGCTGAAGTACGCAAGCATGGACTATGACCCAGATGCCGTGGCGAACTGCCCCGAATATCCGCCTTATCCGACAAGACCCATAGGTAAATCCAGTTTTTGCGAAATCCGCAGTTCCGGAAACCCAGGGTTTGCACAAGGCGGCATTTCGGGAAAGCCCCTGTGACGAAAGGGGTGCGTTGCGGAAAAGAAGGATTTGAGAGGAAAACCCATGCTCAACCCAATGCAAGCCACCGAAGAATGGGAAAAGGCCGCTGTTGCGATTCAGAGGTCTTTCCGCATAGAAGGCGTTAAAGAAAAAGGTGCTTTGCGCAACAGGACTTGTGCAAACCCACCTCCAAAAAGAAAGGACGATGCGGCGATGAAGAAGGCGATAGACGAATGGTTTAGGGACAACTTCGATTAGGTGAAGGAAGGTTTGGCGAAAGCGGGCTCTGACAAACGCTGATGCAAAATCGGGTTTGGCGAAAACGGGCTCGCGTAGCGAAAAGGAGATTTTATGAAAACAGGATTAAAATGTATCTTTGTCAGATACAGGCGAAGCCATGAACGGTCCCGCTTATATAAAGTGTAACTTTATGACACAGTGTGACATTTAGCCCCACTTTTCCCCAACCGGGTTGCCGCAACCCGCTTATACCCCCTTATTTTCAAAAAACCACCCCTAAAAAATCAAAAAAGGAAACTTATGAAAACCACAACTCCAACAAACCCAACAAGCGGCCAAAAAATCGCCTTGTTCGCCTCCCTGTTGCTCTTCTTCATAGCGGCGGCTTGGATTTCAATAGGCTTTGTGTTCTCCTCCAATTCTCTTTCCACGTCGAGCAGGCACAGGTCCGAGAGCGGAAAAGCCTCTTGCCTATCTGCTTCATCCAATGTCTCTACGGATTGGTTTCCGCCTTTTCACGAATGCAGACCTACGGTTGTGGACGTTGGGTCTTCGTCCTCCTCTCGTTGTATCTCGAAGGGATACGAAGGAGGTGGTGGTGTCTCCATTGAACATCCCTCCTCCCCCTCCTATACTGAAGACGGTTTCAGGAACTGTGCGGGAAACCGTGTCCATATAGTGAGAGGGCGTACCAACACGATTAGGATTGTGGTTGACGCTGCCACTGGCATGGTAAAGAGGACCGAGCACAAGGTGGAGAGCAATCCCGAAGGGAAAACCAACACGATTGTGATTACCGTAAGGGAATAAAGGAATGAACTACGCAAAGGAAGGTCTTGAGAGGGAATCGAACGGGTCTTACCTGTACCTCGGAGGGAAATACCGCATACGCAACCTCGGATACTGGCCACCTGACGGAAGGAACGCCTGGGAGGCCGTCGAGCTGGAGACTGGCGAGGGGGTTGCGCACGGCCATACGCTCAGGGAATGCCTTGACGAACTCAAGTCCTCGCTTTTCCCGAACTCCGTGAACGAGCGACCTGGTTTCGCGCTGATGGGAAACGTCGTGAGAAGATGAGCGGACGTGTATGATTTACCTTGAGGATATGTTGACATGTGTAAAGAAAACGACAATGTTGTTCCAGAGGACAAGATAGCCCCTTCGATGAGGAACGCGAAGGGGACGGTGAGATATTCAAAAAAAGGCCCTCAGGAGCTTATCGACCTCTACGAAAGCCTGATGGCCGACAAGTCCCTAACCTGGGTGAAGAGGCTTGAGACGATAATAGAGTGGAAAAGGAAGAACGAAGGGCTTATAGGATGTCCCCGTCCGTTCGTTGACCCCTTCAAGAGTCCCCGTCCATCCGTCGAAGACATAGCGCACGACATGTTCATGATGCAGCGTTGCGTTGACAGGGGAGAGGCTCAGGAAGTGGATGTCACCGACCTTGACCTTTGAGATTTTTCAGTCTTAAGGGGGTAAATGCAAATTTTTTTCCATAATCCGACCGATTAACCGAAAATTTTCAATCTTATGGTAAAGACCCACAGACATACCGGAACTCCAAGGCACTACGGAAAGAACCAGAAGAAGCATGCCCGTGAACTGCCAGACTCCGTACTGAAGGGCAAGCGTTGGAGAAAATGGGCAAGGCATCTAAGCTTCACGAAATGCTGCGACAACTGCACATACTGCGGAAGGGCTTCCGGAAACAGATACGATGGCCGTGGATATTCGATGGGCAGAGCATGCTTCAACAGCAACTCGAAACATTACATGCAGATTGTCAACAATTTCTACATGAAATGCGAGCTGTACAAGATTAAACTTGGCTAAAGTGTAAATATAATCGGGTTTGATGTAAAGAAAAGAGCACAAACCGTAAACAAAAGACCGCCGCTGACATAGCGACGGTCTTTAGCATTTGTCAAGTTTTAAAACTCGGTTATCCGTGTTTCATGCGTCTGACAATCGGCTTCCACCCCTTGAAGTCACAGGTCTTCTGTTCGGACGACTTCTTCTGAACCTCAGGCGACATCATGCCGAGAAGCTCGTCCTGTTCCTTGGACACGTCGGATTTCTGTTCGCTGCTCTCGCCTTTGCTGTCCGATTCGTCCACGCCATATTCATCTCCTGTGATGTCATAGACCTTGCCGTCGCGTATCGTGAACAGCTCGACAGGCTCTCCAAAAATTCCCTGTTCCGTGCGGTATTCGCCCCCAAACACCCTTCCTACTATTCCCGGACCGATGTCCTTCATCTCCTCGTAGGCGAGCTTTGCGGCCTCAAGAGCGTCTTCGAGAGTGTCATATTCCCTTGCGTACTTCATCGGAGTATGCTCTTCCTCGCCCTCTTCGTCGTAGACCTCTATCGTAAATACTTCTGGCTTGCCCTCGATTTCGCTCTCGTCAACGGAAGATTCCTCGACGTTTGCCGAGTCAGCCTCGACACCGAGAATCCTTGCGGTCGCCTTAACGTCAACGAAGTTTGTCCAGCCTGCACGAAAAAGCTCTTCTGCCGCGTCTGTCAAAGTTATGTTGCCGGCCTCAAGGTCCGCCTTTAGCGAGTTGGTGATGGTTGGGATGTCGAACGCCTTGCTGCTTTCCTTGGATTCGCATATTGTGCGATATGCATCGGATATCTGCCTACGTTCGATGTGGGAATCTGTCATTTTTTGTTCTCTTTGATGTTGATGGAACTATTTAGGGTTTGCCCACATATTATAGCACATCGGAAAATAACTGTCAACTCCCAAAATCACTAAATAGTCGCAACGATATATCACGAAAGACCAACCAAAAATGAGAATGCTTTCCACCACGGAATACCTCAACATATCAAAAGCCTATGGCAACATCTACGAAAGCACTGGAAAAACCTGCGATGATGGATGCTGTTCGAATGAAGGAAGCGAAACCAACGAGAATTTCGCGGAGGCTAGGCAGAGCTTCACGGACGAAGACATATCTTCTGGAGACCTTGAGACGGCCAAGAACGCTCTTGCATACTTCATGACCGTAAGGAACGCCCCGATGAAAATCGGCGCAAGTCCGACGGAAGAGGAACTTGATGCCCTTTTCGAAGAGGAACTAAACAGGATTGAGGAAACCATTGCCGGAAAGAGCGGAGAGGCCGAGCTATACGCAGGACAGCTACAGGCATACCGCACAAGAGGCCGCAAGTCCATAGGCAAAATAGACGAAATGCCAATCATAGCCGCCATGAGACAAGGAGAGGCAAACAGCGGAATCAAATCCCCCTGGAATTCGAAATATGCGGAATGGGACTCCAAGTTCAGGCACTAAGGGAGTTACATCCAAAGTCTCTACGGGCGCAGTATTTTTACTGCGCCTTATTTTTTTGTCAAGTTTTAATGTTGCGCTACGGCGTTTCATGTGATATAATATGCGTCAAACAATGAATAGGGATTCTAAACCTTCGGAACGTTGCGGTTCATCGTGCCATGGATTGTTCAGCGTATCAAAGCAGCTTCGGCTTGCAACGCGATGCAGAACGATGAGGGCGCGTATACACCGTCTCGAAAACAGGATTGCGCAGCTTGAATCCGAGCTTGAATCCCTCAAAGAGGAAAAATAGGAACATACATGACTGCATCGAAAAAATTCATGATGAAAGTGTTCGAAAGGTACAAAGGAGACGCATTCAGGCTTGAAGGTCTGGTGCAGGAATGCTTTGACGCAATGGATGGCAAGGCGTTCGACGATTTGGCCGGTGAATACGGATGGATTGACGATGAAATCATGGAGAAGGTACACAAAAGATGAAAAAGGTATTGGTGCTTGGGAGCGAAGGAATGCTCGGACGGTCTCTTTGCGGTCGTCTTGGTAAGATGAAGAGCTTTGAGCTTGTCAAGGTTCTTCATTCGGAATGCGACATACGAAAACATTCGGAAGTGCTCGAAATCATATGCGACGAAAGTCCAGATGTCGTCGTGAATTGCGCGGCTATGACAGCCGTTGACAAATGCGAGGATAGAGTCGAAGAAGCCTTCAAGACTAACGCCCTTGGAGCTTTCAACGTGGCATTGGCCTGCAAGAAAGCGGGGGCAAAGCTCATACACATCTCAACGGATTACGTACACTCTGGAGATATTTTGTTACAAAACCGCCCAGCCGGATATCGCGAAGATGACGTTTCGATTCCAAAGAACGTGTATGGAAGCTCAAAGCTTTGTGGAGACCTCTCCATAATGTCCGTTCTCGGAAAGAACGCCCTCATCCTCAGAACCGCGTGGCTGTTTGGAAGCGGAGGTCCCAGTTTCGTACACAAGATTATGGAGCTTGGCACGACAGGCGACCAGTTTTCAAAGCCGATAAGCGTCGTCTGCGACCAGTCGGGAAACCCAACCTCTGCGGATTTTCTGTCATATGCCATAGCAAAGCTTCTGAGGCGAAAAACTTTCGTCGGCGGAGTTCTCAACTGCACTTGCAGCGGGTTTACCTCGTGGTATTCGTTTGCACAGGCGATTCAGAGGATTGCAGGTCCTGAAAGATTCAGAAGGCTTGTCGTTCCGTGCAGTTCAGGCTGGTACAAGACCAAGGCAGAACGTCCGGCGAGAACCAAACTCGACCTTGAGAAGCTTGAAAGCCTTGGAATAGACCCTCCATACTGGAAATACGAGCTTGAAAAGTTCATGAAGAAAGAATTCGGAAAAACATTGAAGACAAAGGCCACTGTATGACAATACGGACGAACGAAGAGCACGACAAGCTGAACACCAAGCATTATCAGAATTTCGGAAAATACCTTCCGGTATCGATGGCATATCTCATGCCGCTTTTGTTCAGGAAGGTATGCGATACAGGCAGACTCAACAGCGAATGGGGATGCAAAGAGGAGATTCGCGTCGTTCAGATGTTCCTCGACAACAACTTCGAGACGATGGCGACAGGTTTTCCCAAAACGGACAAAGACGGAAAGGTGTTTGTTCTCCACAGGTGCAAGCTCGAATACCACCCAAACATCAGGACGTTCTGCGAGGCGAACAGCGGAATAGAGGGCAAGCCTTCAATCGGAATCTCTTTCAAGGACGCGGACGATTCGTACAACGATTGGGTGTGGGTTGCGGTTGATGTGATACTCAGCTACAGGTTCGACCAAGGCTCAAGAGAGACCCTATGCACTGACGAAATGAAGCGGATGTTCGACTGCATAATGAACATTGGAGATGTCAATGCGCATGGAGACGACGAGCGCATTGCATCGGAATACGGATACCGTGAAACGATTGAGAAGGAAAAGAATGACCGATGGACCTCGCCATACATGGAAAAAGCGATAAACTCGTTCAAGTACGGGTTCTCGGACTACTGCACAATAATCAGGTCGTGGTGGGACGGAGATGGATTAGACAAATTCGTGGCAATGATAATCGTCTCCATGACGGCAGCGGTAGCTGCCACGGTCTTTGTAGTCGCATGCTCGCTGTTCGTGATTGCTTTCACATGTCCGCTCAAGCTGATATTCGCCGTTCTCGGAATATACGCGCTATATCGAATCACCAAATGGCTTGCTTCGAACGGAGGGGACTCTACATGCTTCGGATGATAGAGAAACTCAGGATAAAGATGCTTGGAAACACGGAGGGATACAGCTTCAACATGATGGACTGGTATCCCGAAGAGCTTGCGGACAAGATTCTTGTTGGCGAACAGCTAACTAAGGCCGAGGCGCATGCCAAGGCGTTTCTCGAACAGGTTGGATATACCACAATGCTGTGGGACATTGCCAAGATGGAAGAGGAAGATAGAAAACGAAAGGAGGCTGAAGAGAAAAATGGATAAAACGAAACGCTATACGATAAATGGACTGCTGAAGTTCTTCAAAACGCTGTCAAGCCTGAAGGAAAAGGCATATGAAATCGCCCCCTTATGCACGAACATCACAAGCCGTGAGGAAATTACCGGAATATGGTTCGACGAGGATGTAAACGACCCCATGGTCGGAATAGGAGTCTGGAGCCAGGACTGCGGAAACGACGCCTATTGGATTCCTCTTGAATACTTTACCATGACCGTCGATGAAATTGAAGAAGCCATGCGGAAAAAGTCAAAGAGACAAAAGAGACGGATTAAACGAAGAACATGAAAAACTACGTTCTCAAAAAATGGTATAAGGGAAAAGACCACAGAAAGTTCGCATATCCCAAAGACGTGGATGCGGAACTCGTTCCAATGCTCGACGTGTTCAACAACATACCTGGAGTTCGAACGATATATTCGTGCAGCGGCCATGGATATCCGGGATGGTACTTGGATATCAGAACTACCTCGAACTTCATGTTCAGCATCCTATGCACGTACTTCACAAAAAAGGGCGACGGCTTCGGACTGTTCACGGACGTTGACTTCAAAGTCCAGACTGCCGACGCATCGTTGCTCAACATGGTGCCGGAAAAGAGGATTACAGTATACTGCGACGAGCTTGGAATGATGAAATCCGAAGACCGTCGAAGACAGTACATGAAGATTTGCGAATTCTTCTCTCGCTTCTCGCCCGACAGCGATTGGAAGACCGTGCATGAGTTTTAGGAAAAGCGTCAACTTAAACGGTTGACATGATGGCGATGATGTGATATACTATACGGCATCAAGAGAGAAAACCATGAAGATTATTTCAGCCCTTACGGAAACGGAATATTCGGAGAAAGACATAACGTTCTTCCCCGAAGGATTGACAGATTGCGAGAAACGCGCAGAGATTGACAGAATCGGACTCGAAAACGACTGTGGAGCAATCATTCTCGAAAACCTATCATATCCGAAGGGTATGGTCGGCTACATACTCTCCAAAGAAGATGGCAGGAACACTCTTCGGGTCGTGTACGAGCGCGAACGGATGGTGGAGGACATCATGGACGCGAACGATTGCAGCGAAACCGAGGCTTGGGATTGGTATTCGTACAACACTGAGCGAGGATGCCCATACTGCTATACCAGCGAAGCACCGTGTCCGGAAATCATTTTCTACGAAGAGGATAACGCTGAGGTGGAGAATTGATAGATGAGCAAAGCACTTTTCTACAAACTCTCGAAATCTCTCATACCCTGTCTGCTGATAACCCTTGCGATAGGGTTCACCTACGCTTTCAGCCTCTTCGTTCCGCATATAGCCGCCGCGCTGTGCGTTTCCGTCAAGGTTGTGCAGTTCGCGTTCTGCCTCAACATATTCTGGCTTGGTCTTGGTGCCGCTCTGTTCGGAAAGCTCATAGAGCACAGGATAAAGATTGCGGCTGTTCTTTCCACCACGCTCATGCTTCTTGGGCTTTGCCTGAGCGGTCTTGGCATGGTCATGCACAGCATATGGATGCTCTACATAGGCTTCGGTTTTCTCTGCGGAGTTGCCGAGGGCATAGGATACGTGTGTCCGGTTCTGAACAACATACTTTGGTTCGGAAGGGGGAAGTTCAAGGGTCTTGTGGCGGCGTTGTCAATCGTCAGCTTCGGATTGGGTTCTACGCTGTGCTCCATGCTGTTCGGATATTTCCTTCCCATATTCGGTATAACCTACATCTTCTTTGCGTATGCGGCTCTGTACGCCGTGATGATGGGAACAGGCTCGATTCTGATAGGCAAGCCGAAGTACGTAAAGTTCCGCAAGCCGTCCAAGAAAGATGAATTCTCCTACAGCGAATTCTTCTCTGACAGCTATGCGAGGAAGTCTTGGCTGTACATGTTTCTCAACATTTCGATGGGGCTGATTCTTATAGGCTCTTGCGCAAGCATATTGGCGGAAATCAGCCTATCCTCAAGCGTCATAATAGTCGTCATGATGCTCTGTGGTCTGTTCAATGGAGCCGGTCGTCTCGTGTTCCCGCTTCTCAGCGACTTCATGAAAAAGAGAAGCGTCATGCTCATGGTGATTCTCGGAATAGAAATAGCCATAATTTTCCCGTCCATATTCGCCTACAGCTTCATACCTCTGTCGATAATCATAATAAATGCGACATACGGAAGCTTCTTCGCCATGCTGCCTTCAATTCTGTCAGACCACTACGGAAACGCGAACCTAAGCATACGCCACTCGGCAATACTGAGCAGTTGGGGATTTGCAAGCCTATTCGCATACGTATGCACATTCCTGATTTCCACATTCTGCGAAGGATACTGGTTCTTGACGATAGTCCTCGCTGTCGTATATGCAATCAACATGCTGGTTGTGGGTTCTCTTGACAAGAAAGGAAAGGTACAATAACATGAAAATGCCAACGCCACAGAATCTCGTCGTAATGCTTGTAGCGGCAATACTGACAGTATTTCTGCTTTGGACCGGAACGGAAATGCTGAAAATGCAGTTTTCCGATGATTCGGATGTAATCAAGCCTAACGCCGTGGAGATTTCACGATGAAAGAACAGAAAAGCATCCATAACGCAATTATAGATGAAATAGGGTTGTATTTCACACCACACTACAACAGCATGACGATTCACATCGAACTGCACGGAAACGGCTGGTCAAAAAGCGCGGAGATGCACGTCGGAAACGTCAGCAAGCTCGTAAGATGCGTGTTGACAAGCGACAACGACGAAGCCGTAGAGGACGGACTCTACATACACGAGCTTGAAAATACATGTGTCAAGGCCATGTTCGACGGCAAGAACCCCTGTTCCAGCAAACTCATTGCGATAGGCGGAATTCTTGCAGATGCAGATGATGAAGACGATTTCGTGGAGATGATTTGACATGAGTGACGAATGCTTGGAGAAAAAGAAGAAATCCCGCAATAGAAGGGTGTATGATTGCGAGCATTTCGAATTCGAGTACGACGATTGGGGAAAATACGCATGGTGCCACTGCATGGACAATCCAGACCGCGAGTGCATGGTTGAGTGGAAGACCTGCATTGACCTCTGTCCGTTCTATAAGAAGAAAAAAGGTTCATATAGAATGTTCGAATACACGAAAACAGACGAGTATCTCAGAAAAGAGTTCAAGGAGAAGCTTGCAGACAAGTTCAATGAGGTGGAACGCAGATTCGCATCCCTCACAAACGAGCTGAAGCGATACACGAACGCCGTTGCAAGCTACAGAAAGGCTTTGAAATGAGCGATTGCATGGGAGATGTTGCAAAGATTATGGAAAGGGTAATGATGGTCTTAAAGTCTGTACTCATAGGTGTGCCTGTGCTGTTTCTAATAACGGCTGGTGCGTTCGGTGCATGGAACCTTACGAACAGGCACTATGAAATCCACCCTGAGAGGTACAAAACCGAGATAATCGTGGATGATTCCGCAAAAATACCGTTCGCCGTGTCAAACGTCCTTGACCGTGTATTGTCAAAAGGATTCATACTGACATCCCTAAAGGTGGAGAAGGACGGATTGAACGGAAATTTCAAGGTGAAATGCTATGGTTCGGAACTTGCCGACATTCTGAGTCTCGAATAGGTGCGCGTCATGTGTCTTACCATGAGAAAGAGAATTGACGGAAGATGGTGCCTTCTACTGAACGCCACCGAATATGCTACATCCACGGTCGTTCTTCGAGTATTCGAAACTCAGCACGAGGCGTGGAAATATGGATTCCAATATGCATGCTTTAAATACATTCCTTTTCACTATTAAAATGGAGATTTAAATGAGACGTGTTTTCATCATACGAAAAGACCTTAATCTTAGTCCAGGAAAACTTGCGGCAATGGTTGGGCATTGTGCGGAGGCTTATTGGACGAACCTTTTAAAAAAGGCGTCTGTTGACAATACGGCAAACGTTGTTGACAAACCCTATAAAACACTTGAGCTTAAGCTGGACATTCCGTTCAACGTATGGACTGAATATGCCCTTGGGACATTCACGAAGACGATATGCGAAGCCAAGAACCTCAATCATCTTCTAAAGGTCAGGGACTACATAGACGAATTCAATGCAGAAGCACCATGTGGCAAAGACCAGCTTCTAAAAGAGGGAATCGACTATGGGTTCATAAACGACATGTGCCTTACCGAGCTTAAGCCTGAGAATGCGGATGGAAGCACGACGGTCGGCGTGTGGTTTGCTCCGAAGCCAGATTGGATTGCGTTTAGGTTCAGCAAAAAATACAAGCTGTACGGTGTTTTTGACAAGGAAAAATCCTCCAATGAAAATCAAAACGCAGGTTGAGATAGAAATACCGGATTCGGAAATCCTGTCAACGATAATCGACCAAATGTTCCTTTCCAACAGGACAGGCGACGATGGATGGGTATGCTGGAGCAAAAAAGAGGATTATGTCGCATATCTATATAACGCGGCTAAGGAAAAGAGGAAAATCTCGACCAGGGTCGTCATGAACGAATTCGTAAACGATTAGCAAACACATGGGCGAATACACGACAACGCGAAGTAAGGACATTCTGATAGAAAAAGCGGCAGCGTCTTTTCTCGACGAATATTTCTACTCTAAAGCCGCACTTGCGTCTGGTGTCGAATTTCGAAGGACATCCGACAAGGATGAACAGCTTAGGGGCGTGGATGTCGTATATGGAAAATTCAAACTGGATGAAAAGGTTAAGATAAAGGGATATATCAACAGGATTCTTGAATATCCGTCATTCGAGCTGTCGTTCGTCAACAGAAGCGGTCGCGTTCAGGTCGGTTGGGTTGCCGACAAAAACCGAGAGACGGACTACTATGTGTTCATAGCGGTTTTTGCGGACATAGAGGATGAATATCAGCTTACAAAAGACAGCATAAAGAAACTCAATCTTCTGTTCGTAAAAAAGGAAGACCTCTTCATGCACATCGCAAACAGCAAAAGCAAGGTGTGGGAGGATTCTCTACGGCTTAGAAAATCTAGCTTCATAGACAGGATTGACTACCCGCACGACGAGTTCTACCTGAAAATGTCTCGGAAATTTTCCGAGTCGCCCATAAACATAGTGTACAGAAGATACGTATTAAAGGGTTTCGAACACACCAAAGAAGTTGAAGTGACAAGAGAAGGATACAGAATAATATGAAAACAGACAAGAATGGAATCACTACTGTAGCTATCGTAGCAGCATTCGCAGCTGCTCTGATATGCGGATGCGCATCACCGCAGAATCAGACATACGATGTAAATGTCTACATACAGAACGTCGAACGAAACGGAGTTGCCGTATATGAGAATTGGCGCAATGACAGCTTTTGGAATGGGAACGACAGTGGAGACCACTATGTCATATGGTATGAACATTCCCCAAACGGAGGAAAGACCGTTGGATTGCACTTCGTAGGCGGAAAATACGACAAGGATAACGCCGTGAGAGGTGTAAGCTGTCTATTGCGAAACATAGTAAACGGCGGAAACAACTCACACAACATACACCGTCTGTACGTTACTGATACGGAACGACTTACAACTCTTCGATTGAAATAAACAAAGGCTCGCGGTTTCCGCGAGCCTCTTTTATCAGAATTGATAATGAACGCTTAGTTCCAGTCGCTCACTATCTCTTCACCCTCGAAACGCCCCTCGTCAACTTTCGTTCCATCATCGTCTTCCGCATCTGGGTCGTATGTGAATCCTGTTGTCTGTATAAACAAGAAATCATATCCTCCGTCGGTGTTCTGCTGTGGTTCGGTTACGCACCAACCGCTCTCCCATTCAAGCGGAGCGTATTCGCGCTTGACATATGCATTTGCCTCTGAAGCGGATTCGAAGCTCTTTCTCAAAATCTCTTCACGGTCAACCTCTTCTCCGTTTTCATCTTCGTATACTCGGCTTACAACTATGGAAAAATCAGGCTTCCCCATGGATTCGTATGCCTCGCATATCTTTCTGCGTTCTTCTAGTGTCATATTTGTTGATTGCAATTGTGTTGCTACTATTTAGTCCTTCCCAATGGGATAAATATGTAGTATAATTTACATCGCTATGAGAATCATAATCGACATCGAAGACGACAAGCCTGGCAACTATGAATATACGTGGCCGAAACAGCAGATTCAAAGGGACAATGGTTGGGTAAACGGATATGACCCGTGCGAAAACTGCCCAAACAACGTCAAAAATGGTGGTAGTGGCATATGCCACTGCGCACTTCCTGCAATGTACGGTCCTTGGAGAGTCACCTGCTAAATAGCTGCATGGACTCAGAAAATACCGACAAAAGGCAAAATCCCGACGCTCTGGACGACCTGTCCTTCTGGTCTCTTCTGAAAAATGACGACCAGGATGCATTGCAAAAGCTGTACCCGCCGTTACCTGACGGTTATTTCGACGGAAAGGGCGACATTTTCGAAAAGGAAAAGAACATTTTCGAAAAATACAGAGACGCTAAGGTCAAGCCATATTTCACAACCAGGGATTTTGGCCGAAAGGTTGGCGAAGACGGAAAGAGCAGACCTGTTGTCGGTTATGAAATAGGAATAAAAATAAGTTTTTAGCCATTCCCAAACAGCTATGTTTGTGGTATAATGGTGAGCAAAAGGAGATACCACAATGAGCGAACACAATTGGGACAAAAGATTCATTGAACTCGCGCAGTTCATATCATCATGGAGCAAAGACCCCTCCAGTAAGATTGGAGCGGTCATTGTCGATGAAAATCGACGCATAATATCTACAGGCTACAACGGATTCGCACGTTGGGTTGCAGACCATGAGCATCGCTACGAAAACAGGGAGCTTAAATACAAGATGGTTCTCCATGCAGAGGAGAACGCAATACTGTTTGCAAAGCAGAATCTCGACGGATGTTCAATCTACATAAATGTCATGCCGCCATGCTCACATTGCGCAGCACTCATAATACAGAGTGGAATCGCGAATGTCTTCGTTCCGAAATGCCCGATTCCGGATAGGTGGAAGGACAGCATCGAACTTACGGAGCAGATGTTCTACGAGGCCGGAGTCACTCTGCATTTCGTGGATATGGGATGTGATGGCCCTACTGAGAAAGAAAGGCTTAACGAAGAGAACGAACGGTTCTCGTCCCTTTCGCAAAACGAGCAGAAACAGATTCGAGAGAATTCTGTTTCGGAGATTAACGAAAAGTATTCGGGTAAATCCCTCGGCGAGATAGAAACCGAAATCAAGGAGAACCGTCGGAAGAACCCTGAAATGATTTCAAAGAGCATCCAAAGCCGCAGAACGAAAATGCTTACCGTGAGAAAGCTAATCGATTACCTCAAGACGCAGAATCCAGATGCATGCGTCATGGGGTATGAGCCGAATTCGTTCGGATTCATAGAACAGCTTCCAGACCTGCCAAACAAGTCAATCTGCACCGTGAAAGAGGACAGGGAGAGGGAAAGACAGTTTCTCCTTGGACAGTGGTACAGAAACTCCGCAGATGCCGAAAAGAAATGCGAAGACGACATTGCTGAAACATACAGATACTGCAATGATGACGACGTAATCATACGCTTCTGACGAAAGGAATGCTGAAATGGTAGAGGTTAATTTTGATGAGGTTATAGCGTTCGTGGAGGCGAACGGAGGAGCTGGCGTTTCGAAAATTCGACAGTTGTGCGACCACCTTGACGGAATAATTCAGGATTACAAGGACATGCACTATATCCGAGTGGAAATCAACAACAGAAAAGGTCGCGTCGTTGACGAAATACGAAAAAGGTTCCCGCAGTTCACGTCTTGGTGGAGGGGTGACGAAAACACAATCGGAACAAACTATGTTCTAGTTCCGGCTTCCATGTGGAACGACGAAACGAAAAACGAGCTTTCTAAATTCGACTCATTCGTCGGCCATCACATAGAATCCCACAAGGAGTGGCGCGTTAAAAAAGACGCGAAGCTTTCCACATACTACACGGCCAACCGTGACCGCTGGACCGACAGGGAGCTATTCAACCGCGAACACAATGAACACCCAGACTGGTTCGAAGAGGTTGAAGTCGTTACATCGGAATGGACTGCGGAACTCAGGGTGATAGACTCTAGGGAATACACCAAGGACTATAGCTCAAAAGGACAGATTTTCAGATTGGAAGAAAACCGTTCGTAAAGAGCGATATTCCAAAAGGAGACTAATAAAGGGCGTACAATGGACAGAAATGCAAGACTTGAATATGTGAATTCCATTAGGAACAACATCGAAAACTGCGTACATGGCGAAGAAAGCCTGTATGACTTCTTCGAAGGGTCGATATATGGAGAGGATTCAGACGGGAACTACATCATCGGATATGGTGTTTCCGGAAGCTCGAACGTCGTTCTGTCCACGGAGTGTGTCATGTTCGGAGACGTGGAATCAGAACCGTTCTCTGAGGAAACGTCATTCGCACTTAAAGAATTTAAAGACAGCTTGGACAACTGCTGATGATAAACGCCGTTATGATAGTGTCATATTTCGGAGTGATGTTGCTGCTCATTCTATTCGCGTTCTGTGTGCATTTCACAGTTCGATATCGCGATATGCTGGTGCTATATTTCGTCAGGTCGAACGGCTTTGTGGATGATTGGAAAACTGTATCTGAAACGGTTAGAAGGATTGACGGAAACCCGTTTCCCGAAATGACGCAGGATATATATGAAAACGAACGCAGGAAATACATCGAACGACTTAGAGGAGAATCCAATAGTTGAATTCGACTCTTGCTCATTCGCATCCATGGGGGAATGGATGCGAATAAACTGGATTTTGTCAAAGATGGATTCAGAAAAAGCCGCTAAGATAGCTAAACGCCACAACTGGAAGATTGTGAGAAAGAATGAAGACGAAAGTTAGCATAACCGATTTCCTAAAGCTCGTGAAATACAAGCCAAAGCATATCGGCGGGAGCCTTCTCGGAGTTAGAATCGTAGAATTTCGCGGACGTGGGCGCAAAAAGGCGCACCTAGAATACGAAGAAGAGTACGACGAATGTGTCGAACCTGGGGGAAGCAGCGGTCAAAACAAAGGCTTCTACATATATTTTGAAATATTGGACCTCAGCGGCTACAAAGATGGAGATGTCATACCGCTTAAGTCGGATATACGGTCGTCCGTAGTGTGGACATACTGCAAAACCCCTTCCGACTACGAAAATGCTGCGGCTCAGATAAACACCGCCCTTGGGTCATTGTACAGAAGAAAAACCATTGACATACCGCCATCTATTTGATATCATAGTTGGCGTATCAAAGACCTAAAGGAGAACCGATGGAAACGAAAAACAGCGAATACAGCTCAATTCTCGGCACGATGGAGAAGAGCGGAGTAATAGACACAACCCCAAATCCGCTGACCGGCGAGGAAGAGGACAACAAGCGTGTAGTTGACCTCCATGACAGAAAAGAGCTTGAACCGCATCTTGCGCACTTCATGCAGCATTCTGTGGCTAGGAACATACAGCCAACTCTTGAAGTCGTGCTAGACTACCTGTATAGCAAAAAGACTTACAGCGAACGTGACGATTTCGTTAGAATAGAGCGCATGATTGAGCTTATCAAGGAAGGAAACATGTATCCAGACCTAACGGTCGAAGTCCTCGAATATGCCCTCTCCGTGGAGAAAGCCGCAATCTCGGTCTTGAAGGAAAATATGGATAAGGTTGATGCATCTGAAAGCCTGAAGCGTCTTCAGTCTGCACTCGCATTGAGGCTTGAGGAAGAAAAGGACATATGACAAAATACGAATTTCTAAAAAACGAGAAGGTTGGCAAGTACATATACCAAAATGCGCTTGTAAGAAATATTGACGTAGTTTCAGACGGAATTCATGGAGGATTTACGTCAATGGTCGAGTTTCAATGCGATGAAACTCCAAAAGGCGAATTCAACTGCAAACCCTACAATATTCAAGTTACGATTCCATTCAAGCGACTCGGAGATTTCCTAGCGGTGTTTAACGAATACAATACAGAACGCGGAAAATTCGATATTGTTTCGAAGGTACACAACTCACTATCGTCCATAGTCGGATGCTATGCGCGTCTTTGTATATATGAGGTTCCAGATGAGGAGATGCACCAGCTTTCGGACAAATACGAGCTTGTTGCAATCAGAAACATAGTCTTCAACAGAGATTCGCAAACATACGTTTTGGACAGATGAACATACAATCACCATTCGGAAGCAATTCCACAGAAGGATTTTTCACTCCGTTTTCGCCGGACACCCCTCCTTCGGAAATGAAGATTCCAGAAGCGAAGCCGTTCATACAGACGAAGGGCGAGGCACTGCATACCGTAGATACTGCGAAAAACCCAAACGGAGCGTTTTCATCTCTAATCGACAGGCTTAATGCCATTCCTACAAAGGGACTTACTCCGTTCGCCGCACAGAGAGACGGAAACACGATAACGATAGGCAGGATGAAAAGCATACCTGCGGAGGATGCCGAACGGATTGTTGGAGAAGAAGAACGTAAGCGCAAAGAGCAGATGATACACAAACTCAAGAGCAGCGGAATACTGCCGGAATCCAAATTGAAGGACGAGCATGAGAATATGGACTAGCTATTTCGGAAACAGAAAGCTTCCGAACGAACTTCCGAAAATTTCAATAGCCGGGAAACCCCCCAGCGGATGGAGGGAAAGCGGAAGGCCGGAATATAAGAAACTCGCACCAAAATACACTTGGTGGAAACAATGGCACGACAACCACCTATCTGAATCATGGTACATAGGGCAGTACAGCGATACCGTTTTAAAGGGGCTTTCCGTTCCAGAAGTCGTGGAAGAGCTAAAGGCACTTGCAGGAGGCTCTGACGAGTTCTGTCTTCTATGTTATGAAAAGCCCTCCGACAACTGGTTTTGCCACAGGCAGATAGTTCGTGGATGGATTAACGACTACTACAGGTCTCAGATGATGCGTGGATGGATGTCTTATGAATGGAAAGAAGATTTTAAGGAAGGAGAGAAGCCGACATTTGTACAAATGGAGCTTCTGTAGAATTTAACCATGGAACACAGTGAAGACAAAAAGATAACGTTTTTCGACAGATGCGAAAATGTCGGAAGGTCCATTCTCGGAGATTCGTTCAAGGGTGTGGAGTTTCCAGACAATCAGCCGATAGTCGTACTTCGCTCGACGGACGACAGCAAGACGGTCGCAATGGGGGACAACATGATAGAATGCCTGTGGAAGGCACTAAATGCCGAGAACGACATGAGCGAATGGGAAAAGCGCATGGTGTGCAACTGGTATCTCGAATCAGACGGAGATTTCGCAAACACGCTGTATGGTCTTGTACGTCCGAAGCTGTTTCCGTTCGAAAAGAAGATTTAGAGGAAACATAACCATGACAACAAACAAAGAGCATGAATGGCTTGAGGCCACCTACAACACCGACGCCAACGACTACGACAACAGGAATAACAATCAGACCGTAAAGTTCCGAATGACCATAACCGATGATACGTTTATAGACGACATTATCGACGCGGCATATAAAGCGATACCTGGCGGTACAGACCTTGACGAATATCCAAACCTGGAAATACTCCAAATAGTGGACGAGGATGGTGCTCGAATCGTCGGAGAGGATGAGAAGACTGCAATCAAGATTCTGAAGGAGACATGTACGGAATTCAGGGTTTTTCCGTGCGCAAAATACACACTCACTCCTCAGGCCATACTCATGGCCGTGTTCGATGACAACAACGTTTCTGTAAGCTGGGAGAAGACACAGAAGATTTTTGAAGAGTTCATGCGCATGATGGAAAAGCACGGATATGTGAAGAAGCGCGAAGAATCGGAGGATTGAGCATGTTTGTTCTCAACGTGACATCCGAAGGGATTAACGAAGAACCGTTCATATTGCAGAGATTTTATTCAAATCTTCACAATGCGATATGCGATTTCAGAAAAATGGTTCGGAACATACCGCAGTTTAGAGAATTGTCAGATTCGTCAATAGGAAACCTTGAACTAGGATATTCTAGGAATTTCGACAGGTTCTGGTTTTCACTGTCTGAAATACCTGTGACTGCACCGACATACGGCAAAGATGAAGACGAAGAGGATTTCAGTCCGCTGTGGTTTTCTAAGAAGGAACTCAGGAAAATAGAAGATAGCGTCTCAGAAAACATCCAAAAAAGCGGATTCAAGTTAGAGATTCTCTCGGCAGAAGAAATGGAAAGGCGCGACAGAGAAGCTAGAGTGGATGAAAGCAGAATGTCGGAGTGGCAGTGTCCAAAATGCCGCCACAGGGTTGTAAACGCGCAGATTCCCACGATTGACGGAATGGAGGCTTGGGGATGTTCAAGGTTCTGCGATACGCATAACAGCAGCTATTTCAATGGTCACGCCTGCAAGCTCTTCGAAAATGGAGATTGTTTCATGGTATGGCCATGAGAAAGGAAAAACTATGGAAAACGAAAAAGTAAAATTGATAAGGACTATTAGTGGAGAGTATTTGCTTGGTCTGTCTAGTCAAGCTTCGTCAATAGACGGTAAGATTAAGCTAAAGAGCGTGAGGAAGCTGTCCATGGCGATGACCATAAGCGGAGAAGCTTCTGTGGCTCTTGTCCCTCTATGCCCATTCTCGATAAAGAAGCAGGACGATTTGGAAATCAAAGACGATTTCGTTCTGTTTCAGCTAAACGAGGACGAGCTTCAAAAAGAGCTTGTAACGTCATACCGCTCCGAGATAAGCGGTATATCGTTGGTATCCAGCGGACCGACAAACCTCATAGTCTAAGATGACCTACAAAGAAGCAAAAAAGGAGATAATGTTCATGGAGATGAACCTCGACTACAAAAATCCGAACGTCGAGGTTCTCAAAATGTCATTGTCTAGGATAAAGGATTACATATTGGAGAGTCACAATGGGCGAAACAATAGACTTCAAGAACGCTCAGAAAAAGCGCGAAGGCGATAACCCCTTCGGTCTTCCGTGGAGGTTCGGCGCGATACCTGACGAAAACAACACTTGGCATGGATGGATTTTCGACTGTAACGGAAACCCTCTGTTTGCAGACACCGAAGCTGTCAAGTTCATAATAGAATCGGTAAATACTCAAAATGGATACGCCACAGAAAGAGATTGAATCGCTTAAAAGCGAAAACGAACGACTTAAGATGTACCTTATGGACATCTTTTGCTATGCTTCGATTGGAGGACTCATCGAACATGACAAGATTTGGGAAATAGTTTGTGACGGAATAGCAGACATACTGAAGAAGGACGGCGTGATGAATCCTGAAACGGACTCTCGAAAAGAGGCCGAAATCCAAATTGGAGAACTGTCAGATGGATATCACACGTTCAACGAACTGTACGAACACAGAACTGCACTGTTTGCCCTTCTTGCCAACACCTACCCATACTGCAACACCGCATGGAAAAGTAGAAAACACAACGATGGCACTTCATATGATGGTTATTTCATATGCGGAATAGACCTACCATGCATAGGCAAAACGGTAACATACCACATAAACGACAAGTACTGGGATTTCTTCGAGAACATCAAGACTCTTGAACAGGCACCAGCATGGGACGGTCATACTCCATCCGATGTCGTCATCAGGTTATTAGCGGAAAGCACTGTCGCATATTCGCATTCGAAGGAGATGGAAGACAACGTGAAAAACGGGAGAGACGCATGAACAAAATTGTGTTTCTCGACATAGACGGTGTTCTTACGACACGAGATACTAGCTATCTCACCCGAAACTATTCTCTCAACATGGAAAATGTCGAAAGGGCTAAACGACTTCTCGACAGCACAGGCGCCAAGCTCGTGTGGTCTACCAACTGGCGCGGAATAAAAGATGGCGTGTGGGTTCATGATGGAATAGAAACCAAAAGCTTATTCCCAATCGCAAAACAGCTTTTCAAAGACTATGAGTTCGAAGTTCCGATGAAGAGAAATCACGGATACCGAAAATACGTTGACATCATCGAATGGCTAAGGGAAAACATGTGGGCATGGAGCGACTTTGCCATAATAGACGACCAGGGAAATCAGCTTCTCGAACGGTTCGGAGAAAACTTTTTTAGGACTGATTTCGATGTTGGTCTTACTGACGCAGATGTTTTCAGTATAGAACAATACCTCAAGGAAGAATGACATACCTGAAATGCGACAGATACGACATAGGCGGAAACCATGTCGAGACTCTATACGTAAAGAAGTTCAGTGACAAGTTTGAAGCCGTCGATTTCGTTGACAAAAACTATCTCGTTGGTCTTGGAATGCGAAACAGGAAACGGATAGAGCTTTGCAGGAGATGGAAAATGTTTTTCTCGTATCCTGTTGGATATCTCGGTGAACTGGAACCGGCCGGTGTGATAGGCTTCAGGATTTATTCAAGAGAAAAGGGGTGCAAGTGATGCACCCCTCTTCGTTACCCCAAATTGCGTTAGAACAACTGGAATGTTAGGTCATATCTGCACATCGGGTCTTCAACGGTGCCAGCCGCATGCGCAATTATCTGTCCGTTCAGCTTGATATTCTTTCCAAAGTTATTTCTATACTTTGCATCAAACTGCCATGCCTTGGATTTTCCGTCAAGGGAATACCCATGCTGGTAGTAGCTATCGTTTCTCGCACCGAAGTTCACGTTCATGCCCATTTCGGATGAAAGAATTTCGAATACTCGATGTATCGGCTCCCAGTATACGTCCTTGAAAAGTCCCTTTATCACTGGAAGTATGTTGTCGTATATGTAATTCTGCGCCGCCCGTATTGTCTTGCGCTTTGCCAATCCGTCACATGGAATTGGATATTCCTCTGTTTCCGCGCCATCGAAATTCTCAGAAACGCCATTCGATTTTTCGCTTGCAGCGGCAACCTTCTTCTCGTCGTCTACGGCATCCTTTACATCCTTCGCGGCAAGAGCTGCATCTATACCCAATGAAACCGCAGTGCCAGCCCCTGGGATGCATCCAGCTATCCCGGAACCAAGCTCGCCCACCGAGCCTAGAAAATCTCCCTTTCGTGCTCTGTCAAAGGCATATTTTGCTCCAACCCCAAGACTGACAAATGGCACTTTCTTCAAAACGGTCTTGCCAACTGCCTTTGCCGCCGCCTTCGTTGCGGCTTTGGTAGCTGCCTTCGCAACAACTTTAGCACCGGCCTTTTTTGCAGCAAATTTCTGGCCGACCTTTATACCGTGCTTGATTCCATCCTTTACTCCACCCTTTAGCGTCGCCTTTCCGCCTGTCTTCTGGAGAAACTTGTCCTTGTTGTAGTTGACAGCCTGCTTTAGGCTGGAATCGGAGCTATCGTCATCCGTGGATTCTCCTGACGACTCGGACACGCACTCAAGAAGATTTCCATACGAATCTACCTGCTTTATGCTTAGACCCTGTACGCCGCAGTGGTTTGAAAATATGTACAGCGCGTTGTTTGCAGCGTCTGGGTTTAGATATACTACAGCATTGTCACCGAGCGGAGCAAAGCTTCTGTGGCCGTTCTTGAACGATATAACGTTTCCGTTTCTGTCCGATATCACATATCCAGCCATACTTTCCTGAATATTAGTCTTGGTGGACTCATCAAATACAACTTCGTCAAGCCAATTCTGTACATCCTCCCAAGAGCTGAATCCTCCTGAAGGAAATGTTCCATATTCGCTGTTGAAAACAATGTAACCCCCTTCAGGGTCTGAATCTATGTCGTCATAGTCATATCCATGAGAGCGCATCTCTTCCTTTATTCTCTCTATATTGTCGTCAACAACCCATTCGTTAACGGCGGTTATACGGTTTTCCATATCTCTAATAGTAAAAAATGATGTTAATACTATTTAGTGTATTTCGCCAAATAAAGATAAAAGGACACGGCTTATCCGTGTCCTTTTCCATGCTCCAGCTTTGTACTGTTCTTACTTGACCCTCTTCTGAACCGTAGCCTTCTTTGGCGCAGGTGTCACCTCTGGAGCGGGTGTGACGGCAGCTTCTGGCGACTTTACGGAATCCTCACCGATAAGTTCAAGTGCAATAGCCGCATTCTTGAGCTGGAAGAAGGTGTTCAGCGCACTCTCTGCTCCGCTCGAACCGTTTCCGGATGCCATGACCGTCGGGAGCTTGAGCTTGCCGATACCCTCAGCATAAGCCTTAGCCACGCCAATCTTCGTCTCCTTCTCGATTTCAAGCTTTACGCGCTCCTGCTCGGTGATTGCACCGGACAGCTCGATTTCCTTCTTCTTGGCCTCTGCGGTCGCAACCTTCTGCTCAGCCTGAAGCTTGATTGCTTCGAGATTCTCAGCCTCGGTTCTCTTCTGAACCTCTGCGACCACAAAGAGCTTCTCAGCCTCGACCTTTGCAACCTCCTTCTGACGCTCGACCTCGATGACGGCCTTCTCCTTCTCAAGCTTGGCGACCTCGACAGCCTTAGCAGCCTCAATCTCAGCCATCTTCTTCTCGCGCTCCTTGGACTGAACGTCCTTCGCCATCTGAGCCTCGGCCTGACCCTTCTGCTCGGCAATCTGCATCTGGTAATTTGCCTCGACCTTCAGCTTCTCCGCTTCGAGCTTGACCTTCTCCGCTTCCGCGAGACGCTTTGCCAAATCAGCATCCTTCTGCTTGGAGAACTGTGCCTCAGTCTCCTTGTCGTACTTAGGAAGACCCGCACAGGTAAAGCTAACAACGTCGATACCATCCTTTAGAAGCTCGGCCTCGTGAATGATTGCATCGTGAATCTTCTTTGCGAATTCTGGAAACTTCTCGACCGACTCCGAAGGCGTGTACTGAGAAGCGACACACTGCGCCACGGTCTGCAAGCTCGTTCGAACCTTCTGCCAAATCTTCTCGTCCGAACCCTCAACCTGCTGGTGGAGGCGAATAACCGTCTCGTCATTGGTGGAGTCGATTCGATAACCAATCTGACAGTTGAGACGAGCAGTAGTCTTGTTAGAAAACTGCATCACGATTGCGTCGCGGTCCGCTTCGGAACAGATATCGACAGACGCCTTTGGATACTCCCAGATGCGAGGGAAGAACCTCGGATACCATCCGCCATCCCTGCGAATCTCGATACTTCCGTTGACATTCTGAATAATCTGAATCTTGTCAACGTTGTTGCAGTGAAACATCTGCAAGAACAGAATCAGAACTGCGACGGCGCAAACGCCCATCATGAATAGATACTTACCCATTTTAGTTTTCCTTTTAGTTGTTTGTTTTCTTGTTTTTGTTGTTTTTGGTTGTTTCCTCAGTAGTGGAGCATTGCTTTTTTCTACTGAAAAATTCGCGTGTTCCTAGATATACGACCTGAGCCGTGAACCATACGAATCCACATGCAAGGGTGAATACCAGAATACAGAATAGAAGTTTGATTCCCATTTTCTTTTTTGTCCTTTGATGGCTGCAATTATACCACACCAATGGTTTTATCGCAACTGTTTATTTTAAGACTTTTTCGAAAGAGCCTCAAGGTATGCGAGAGACTTGCACTTGAAGTGGATGCAGGTGTTAATCTCCCTAGTGTACGTTCCTCCGTTCTCAAGCGTCTCCGTAATGACGTTCTTGTGTATCGGAGCGTTGATTACAATGCCTTCTCCGAAATCGAGAGGCTTGTCGCGATACTCTTCGAGAAGTTCCTTCGTGAGGATTGCCGTGCCGAGAATTGGAACGGTTTTTATCTCCTCTCCACAAAGCTCTTTGATTTGCTTGTTGATTTCAAGAAAATGGTAAGGCGTTCCATATACTCCATTCTTCTCCGCAAAATCGGATGCGTCTGGGAACATCACCCCATATAGGTTGAATGTAGGCTCCGGAACGTCTTTGTCCTTGTTGAAAGAGAACTTCTGCAAATTGGGAGCTACGCACTCTCCACGAAGAGCAATGCACTTGTTGTTGGCCTTAGCCCATGCAAGTCCCAATGGAATGACCTTTTTGGCGCACCTGTTCCAAATGTTATCACAGCTTACGTTCAGGTCGTTAGAACGGGAGCATACGTGGTAATCGCCATTCGGCAGGCAGATTATGGTAGTGGACGCTCCATCGAGCTTCTTCGTAAGCAGAACCTCGACCCCGAATGGAAGCTCCTGCGGCCTGATGTTCTGGTAGTTCTCCTCGTCGGACTTGGGGATTCCGGCTGGAAGTCCTCCACGCGCCTCAATGTTCCCCATCTTCGGAAGAGGCGCAGTCCAGTGTCCAACACCGTACTTCCCCTGCAACAGAGAGCCTGGGAACTCGGAACGAAGAATCTCGTCATCCTTTTTCCAGTCTTTTCCGCTATCCTGCTTAAACCTCGCGTAGAGCTTTGTCAGAGGTACGATAATGCCAGACGAATACTCTCCGCGAAGCTTGATTGTCTTGACGCGACCGCCTCCTCCGAGATACTTGATTAAAGGCTCCTGCCATGGATATTTCCACTCGTAGCCGGAAGTGTCTGACAGTCCCTTAACGCTGTCATACTCAAGCAGCTTTGCGTCATCGCGAATGTAAAATACCACCTCGCCTTCGGAAATCTCGCCCTTTCCGCAAATGACTTGATAGCCTGACACGATAGCTATGTCGAGCTTGTCTGCTCCAGGGTGGGGAAATACCTTCTCCACCCTCTCGAAAGTTGCATCCAATGCCATGTTGTTTTCCTCCTATCAGAAGAAAAGGTTTCCGTACATTCCGTTGCTGGACCACGTGTGCGGGGTAAGCACGAGCTTCGTAACCTTCGGCTTGCGGCTCTCGTCCTCCGAACGGGCGTCCTCCTTGGTGTAGCGTCCAAACGGCCTCTCAAGGGAAGTCCAGCGAATTCCGTTCTCGTTGATGATGAGATTTCCGGTGCCGCGGTCTATGCGCCCCTGCGTCATGTCGAAGCACACCTCGATGTTCGGGTGGTTCGAACCCTCGCAAGTCAGATACTCAACATCATCGTCGTCATCGACACAAATCCACTGCGCATTGGCGGTAAGCTCGATTCCGTCGATTACGGTCTTGATGTCATAGCACTTGCGCTCCTCGGAAATATCGATGTTAAGGTCGTTCACGGACTCCTTCAGTGAATAACCATTGTTAAGCTCGTTAACGATTGCCGCGAGAATGTCGTAGTTGATGTCGTGAAACTTCGCGATGAGAACGAGCTTCTCAATGTCGTCGCCTCCATTCTTGAGATTGTCGATAGCATACTCGCGAACCTCTTCCTCTGCAAGATAGTTGAACTTGAAGTGGTAGTAGAAGCGGCCTGGGCGGTTGATGAAGAACTCCGAAAGCTTGTGGCAGCTGTTGATTGCCACCATGAACAGCTTCTTTCCGCTGTCGGTTCCGTCAAAGAGAGAAAGGAACTGAGTCTGACCGCCCTGCTCGTCTCCGTCGTGCATACCGTCCTTGAGAAAATTCTTCTCAAACTCGTCGAAGAGGACGACGCACTCCTGGTCGATTTTTCCGAGAAAATCGGCAAGACCCGGAATGTCACCCGAAACAACGATGACCGGCAGACCACGCTCGATTGCCTTCTCAGCGGTATACCGCATAAAGACGCTCTTTCCCATGCCCTTGTCTCCGCTCAAAAGAATTCCAAGGTTCTTCGAGCGATTATCGAACGTCTTGAAAATCTTCTCCACACGACGCGGAGTATTTCCGTAAATCTTGAAATTCCCAGTCACAAGCTCCTTTCGCTCAGAGAGCCAGGTGCCGAACATCTGGCTGAAGTTGATTGTGTAGACTTTCGGAGGAAGATTGGAAATGATTTTGGTTCCACCGTCCACCACCCTATAGTTAATGCCATTGTTAGAATACTGCATGATTACTCCTTTGTGATTTGATGCCGCCTATTATAGCACAAAACTTGACAGTTCGCAACAAAAAATCTCAGCAAGTTTTCAACTGCTGAGATTTCTGTGCGGCTCTATGGCCTATGCGTTCTATCAACCGGCAAGTGCCTCCGCCACAGGCTCGTATCGAGCCGAGTTCAGCTTCTTGACGAGAATTGCATGGGGGTCGAGTTCGTTCGACATAACCATATCCACGTTGTTGGAGCTGAAGCCCGAGATGAGGGCAACGCCGGACTTGGACTGCTGCAACGGCACGGTGCCGGTGCGGCTGTTAAGGTTCCAGAAGACAAGCTTCGGCATTACATAGCCGTTGGCCTCGAACTTGCGAGAAATGCCGTCAAACAAGGTCTTGCCCTTAGCATCCCAATTGCCGCGTCCGTAATATCCGTCGCCAATCGAAGGTGCGTAGCACTGAGCGTCGAACTCGCAATCGCTGAAGATGAGAACCGTCGAAGGAATCTCGTTCTGCGACATGTGGTTGTCCACGGCAGTCTTGAGGATAAGGTCGAAAACGGCCTCGATATCCGTGTTGTCGTACAGCGACTTCGCAAAGGCAAGCTGCAAGCGGTCCTTGAGGGACTTGCAGTTCGTCATGTCAACGAACGATGGCTTTGACGAGAACGTGATGTACTTGTCCTTGAACTCGCCGTTGCAGTGCTGCGCAAAGTAGAAGCCAAGCGCGTGTGCGACTTCCCATGCGCTGACGTTCGTGCCTCCGATTGTGGAGGTCATCGAACCGCTTGAGTCAACGACGCACATTACGCCTCCGTCGGAGTCCTTCAGCTTGTTCGGCATGGCGTTCCACATCGCCTCGACAGTCGGGTCGTCCGGAATCTGACACTTTCTGTTGCCATAGCCCCAGCTGCTCTTCGCTTGCGAGTAGAGCTTGTGGAGAATGTCGTGCGGGAATACGGCCTCGGAAGCGTTGATTTTCGCCTCGCCGCTCTTTACGGAATCAAGGTAAGCATTGCGACGAGCTTCATCATGCTTCTTGAATGCATCCTTGTAGAGCAGGTTTGCGCGTGACGGAACGTGCTCGTAGTCGATTTCGGAGAAGTTCTTTGCGGACATCTTCACTTCAACAACGTCGATGTACTTGCGCAACGCCGAGAGGGTCTTGCGATACTTGCGAGGAGACACCTCAAGGGCTGTAATCCACCTACGGGCAAGAGACTTCGTGCTCTCGGAAGATGTGTTCTCGGACGGCATCCACTTCGCAAGAAGCGAAACGGACTTGCCCTCGCGCATCTTCTCAACGTCATCGGAGAGCTGTCCGGCGACAATTTCGATGACATCGTTGCGAAGCTTCGAGTCGATAAGCATGACAAGGTTGTCCCAACGGGTGTATTCCGGTACGAGACGAATGACCTTCTTTGCGATATCGTTCTTGTTCGAGACAAGCCAGTCCATGCAGACGCGGAACGTGCGACGCTCTCCACATCCGCCACGAATGTCGCCGATGAAAAACAGGAACTTGACGGCAAGGCTCGGGTCTTCGAAGTACACCTTCGCAAACCTTTCAGCGATGGACGAATCCGTCTCGTTTCGGAGAGAGGACAGCATGAAATTCATGGTAAGAATCTCCGAACCTGCGGATGCATATCCAATCGCTCCGTTCTCGGTGATGGAGATTTCGTTGTTGAGGGTCTTCTGCATTGCGTTAGCGAATGACATAATTGTTTCCTTTTTTTTGTGTTTGAATTAAGTTTTTTGTTGTTTTTGAAAGAACATCAGCGATGGCGGTACTTCTTGCATCCATCCGTCTTGCGAGCCTTGTATTCTCCGCTCGCCTTGCATCGGCCTGGATGGTTTGTGAAAGATGCACAAGTGCAGCATTTTCCGTCGTTCAGCTTTGTCCCCTTAGCTTTCGTGGTCTTTGCCGATTCCTTGGCTTCCTTCGGAATTTTTGGCACCTTAGAGGACTTCTTCGATGTGACGTTTGTCTTTTGTTTAGTCTCAGTCTTCTTGCTCATGTTTTCCTTTTGTTTTCTGTTTCACTCAAACGCCGCCTATTATACCACAGAAACATAAACGGCGCAACACTTTTTCGTAAAAATTTTAGAAGAAGAAACCAGCATATTTCATCATAAGGTCTTCATGCCTCTTTAACGAGGCATCCCAGTCGGGATTCGAATAGTCTTCCTTTTCTACCTCCCACGTCTTCGTGTTAACGAACACGTTTGGAGACCAATCCCCTCCGTTCTTCTTGTATTGCCCATGTTTGCAATATCCAAGCGGATTCATGACACATAAGCAGTTTCCAATCTTGAAGCTGCTTCTGTGGTGAACATGGCCGCAGACCCAGCATTTTATCTGTGGATGAGATATTATGAAATCGTCAAGCTCCGACACGTAAGAGGCGTTCATGGAGTCGTTAACGTATTCATCGCTTATGCACTTGGAGCTTGGGCAGTGATGCGTCATCACAACGATGTCTTTCGACGGATTCTCTTCAACGATTCTCTTTATCTCGGAAAACGTCCGTTCGAAAAACCTCAGGTAATTTTCAGGTGTAAGGTAGAACTTGTCCGAATCATCCCATGGTTCGCGCTTGTAGGTGCCTTCTCTGGTTTTTCCGAAGTTGAAGTCGTTCATGCCACCGCCAGACATCTTTGGCGTTGCCATACGCATGTTTAACGCCTTGAAAGAATCGCCCTTGGACAGAGGATAATCTATCGGAAACTCATAGTTCGTATAAAGAGTTGAACATACGAACAGTATGCCATCAACCTCTTTCGACATGACACCAACCGATTGGTCGAGAAACGATATGTCGCCGCTTTCAGGAAACTCCTTGTGGTAATCCTCCTTAAGCTCCTCTATGGTTTTACCGTCGCGATTGTATACTATGTGGTTTCCGGCTATGAAAATTCCCTTGGATATATTGTTCCTAATCCAATCTGACGAAGATGAACGTGTTATTGTTATGGTATCTCCGTTTTTTGCCATGTCTAGGTTCCTTATGCGGATGCCGAGGTTCAGAAGAGATACCCTCTTTCCATCCGAATCCACCCAATGGCCAACATTCTTGCCATCTTCCGTCTTGTAAGTGATTTTCATAGAACCGGTCTCGAAATGCTCCATGATTTCCCCGTCAGACTCTATTCTCGGCTGAACAAGAACGTTTGACGATTCCACGGACACGAGTTTTCTCTCTCCGCTTATATCGCCCGCAATCAAAGTGAACACTCCGTCCTTTTTCAGCGACAGTGGGTAGTCGTAGTTGTAGTCTATGTGAAGGTCGCTTATTACTCTGAACTTTTCCATGCCGTAAAGTATACCATATTATCCGAATTTCCGCAATAATAAAAAAGGCCGGCAAAATGCCGGCCAATACATACCAAGAAATTCAGTTCTCGATTACTTGGAGGTCTTCTTGGCGGTACGCCTGCGAGTCTTCGACTTCGCGGTGAGAGAAGCCTTCACGACCTTGCAGTCCTTGCAGTCGTCCTTACCCTTTGCGGCATGGAGCTTGTCTGCGTAAACGCCAACCTTCTCAATAATCTTGTGAATCTGACGGTTGAAGTTCTTGCCGAAGCTGAACTTGAGAATAGCCCATGCAACCGCAGTCGCCTCGTCGTACTTGTCGTTCTCCGAGCGAACGACGGAAACCTTCTCTCCGCCGTCGAAGATTACGATTGTCTCGTCCCCCTTGAACACGACCTTGCGCACAGCCGCCGCGCCAACGGCGACAGGAAGGAAGTTCATTGGAACGCTGTCAGGCGAAATGCGCTTCACAACCCTGAACCCATCGTCGCCTACGAGAGTCGCGACGGTAGGCATACCAAGGCCGCTCATGAAGCTCTTGCGTGAATTTACGGAGTAGGGAAAACGCGCCTCCTTGCGGAAACTGTCCTTTGTACGTCCGTTAGTCTTTGTCTTAGCCATTTCTTTTTTCCTTTTACTGTTTCTTGGTTTGTTAAGCGATATCGAACTTTGACTTGAAATTCCTTGAAAAGTCGCGAGCGTCGCTGCGAGTTCCAAATCCGAGTGTTGCCATCGGAACGGACTGGTTCGAGATTACAACAGTCCAGTCCTCTCCACGCGAATGCGAATGCTCAGTGGTGGTCGATTTGACATCACCATGCTTCCACAACGAAGTGTACGAAAAATCGCCAGACTTCGCCTTTACGCTGATTCCGCTCTTACGGCGGCTGAACTTCATCGTAGTCTTTCCGTGAGTAACCTTTACGGTATCCTTGCGGAAAGTCGCCATGTTCTTTGTATTCTTTTTCATTTTACTTGTTCCTCAATAATTTCGGAATGAACTTCTGAATGTCCTTTTCCTCGTGTTCGGCGAATAGTATATCACATTATCACTATTTCCGCAACAGCTTTTCTTTTCTTTTTTGTCGGAATCTTCTAGCCAGTCGTTTTCATATGCAACAAAGGCGAACACCGCGCCTGCCATTAGAAAACTCCATGCAATCCAAAATATCATCGTAGCATGAGAAGTTGTTTCGTATTCGTACACCTCAGGAATAGTCTTTTCGTAATATACCGGAGTGTCGTCTGATATTGTCTTGTCCTTAAGCTCGGAAAATATAGTGCAGTTGAATGTTCGTGGGCGAGTCTCGAAGATTATCCTCTTGTGGTGTCCATTCGAAACGGTTTTCGATGAATACGGCACGGAGCTAAAGTTAAATTTTGATACGGGTAAACGGATTCCGATAAACTTGCAGCTCGTGGCCTTATCCCTCTCCACGGAATACGTATCCCAAGTCCAGTAATGCTCCAACCGTGTTCGGTGTACACGGTGTTTTCCGCTCCCTGTTGTATAGTGTACTACCCGTGTGTGCATCTGATACTTCTGGTATGTCCTTACTATCTCAAGATGCTTACCATCAATCCTATCGTCGGACACGGCATCCTCGGTGAAGAAGTTTCCGTATGCAAATGTATATCCAAGGTCTGTTCTCATCGCATGGGAAAACTCATCGCTGGACTCAGAAATCTGAGCTGCCTGTCGGTATTTTAACGTGCTCTGATTCACAGAATGCTCTATTGAGGTAGATATCAAAAACCAACCAAAAACAGAAGCGATGCTATTGTGACAGAAAATATCGCCTCTCTAAGCGTTATTTCAACATTCCCTATGTATATGCTGTACATGTTGACGTTTTATCCGTTCCTTAAGAAGCTCGAATTGACAACTCGCCTCTATTTTGTTGCCGTGACACAAGGGGTCTTCTCCCTTTTCTTGGCCTCGAAGTTCGAATAGATGGAGCAGATGTTGAAGTTGTCATTCCAGAATCTACACTTTGACTTGTCCATAGGACAGTCTCCATAGTCGTAATTATCTTTCTTCATCGCTTTTATCGCCTTCTGGTACGGAAGTTTCCACGTCACCTCATCGCTATCCCTTCTTCCGAAGAACCTTCTCTTTTTGTGCTCCTTGCCGCATAGATAGAGAAGGTCGTAGTCCAGAAGAATGACCTTTCCGTCCTCCCTTGTCCAGAATCCGTGGTTCAGATGGTTCTCCAGAAGTTCTTGCCCATCCTCGACTACAATCGTACCGTCCGGCTCCCTGTACCAGCTCATAATGTCTATTTGCTTTTTAAACAATCTTTTCTGTTACTGTTTCATAGATATGGTGACAACATCCACCACATGGGTCTGACAGTTCATCCCAATCGTCATTGATTAGCTTAGGACATCTGTAGTGATATCCGTTCTCCTTGGTCTCGTTGTCGCAATATATGTGCTTTGTCTTTTCAACGTCGATGAGCCTTACTCTAATCTCTTTCTCCCAGTCCGCAACGCATATTCCGCTGAACCTTATTTCAACACCATTTGGAAGAATAATGGTAATGGGCTTGTTCTTGCCGTTTGAATACAGTTCCATCTCCTTTTCTATTTCGGAAATGAAGTCCTTTGCCCCATTAATCTTTACTTCTTCGCCCATTTTTCTTTTCCATATTAAACTTCTTGCATTTCTTGATTATATCGTAGATGCCTGTCATTTGCTGAGTCTCTTTATGGCTTCGTTGATGGCAGCATACCCTTCGCCGATTTCTTGATTGGAGATAAATTCGTCTGAATCAATCTGAATGTTTGAAAGGCATTCACAAAGTTCCGCATTTGTCAGTTCCTCGGGCTTCAACAAAACCCACTTGTCGTTTCTGTTGACTTCAATCTTCATAACGTCTTCGGGTCTTTCCGTATTCGACATAGTGTGATATGCCTCGTCGTCAATAAGTCCCTACACCAAAGTTGTCGTGTCCAGAAATCACTGCGGAAATCCCGATTGGTGAGCCGTTGTGGAAATTGGTTATGAGCCTCACGCAAAGTTTGTCAATGTTCTTCTTCTCCCAGTCAAGAAATTCGTCTCTCGCAGCAAGGTACTTTTTCTGGACGGACCAGTATTTATTCGCCTGTGCGTCGTAGATGAACAGATTCTTGGCTTTATCGTTGAGATTGAGAACCTTCTCGTACCTCTTCTTTGCCTCTTCAAGCAGCTTGTCGTAGTCAATTGTCATGTCAATATTCATATGGATTACTTTCGTACCGTCCGGTTCTCTATACAAGCTCATAATGTCAATTCTGCGTTATTTTTCCTTTTCGCATCGGAAAAATGCCGTCAAAACAGCTTCATCGGCTTGGTGTCGTTCATCGACTCATCAGCTCGATAATACTCAAATTTGATAAAATCGTATCCTACGATTGACAGAAACAGACTCGTGGGAAACTTCCTGCAATATCTGTTATAGTCTCTGACATATTCATTAAACGCCTTCTTGTGCTGAGCAAGATGGTTCTCTACAATCGAAATCTCTTCCATCAGCATCTTGTAATTAGCCTGAGAACGCAGTTCTGGATACCTCTCCTCGACACGGCTAAATGCGGCAAGGCACTCCTTGACCTCCTTGCCGTTCATGTTCTTTCCACGTGCGGCAATTGTGTCTGTCAGTGTGCGGTATTCATGGGCATCATAATTCTTTACGCATTCTGCAAGTTCGGTAAGCTTGTTGAATCGATTCGCAAGCTGAACGTCAATCCCAGATTGAGCCGTTTTAACAGACTCTTCGAGACTTATAGCTCCATTTTGCGAAGACATGACGCAACATAGGCCGATGAGAAAAATTCCGGCAATTGCCGAAAGAACGATTACTGTTAATTTCATTTGTTGTGCTCCGTTGTGTTGATGGCGTATATAATACCATAAAACAGCAAAATGCGCAACAATAAAAAAGGAGCCTTTTCAGGCTCCCATCTTTAGGTATGGTAAATGTTTATTGTCTTGAACGGAAATTCATCGAAATACCATTTGTTGAACTTCTGCTTGAAATCATCTTCGGTATCGCATCTCCATCCACGAAGTCTGGTTCTGCAACTCCTCTGAGAGTTGAACCAGTCGCTGTGCGCTTTATAGCAGTCTATCCTAGTAAGTCCATTTGCCCTGAAATACGACCAATACTGCTCTATATGAGCTAGAAGGCTGTTCAATGCCTCCATGTCGGTCTTCACAATAAACTTGTGATTTGTATAGACTAGAACCGCAGCAACCGCATTTGACATTCGGTTGTTGAGTATCTCTCTATTATGAGCAGAAATCTGTGAAGCGGCCTTCTCTTCCTGGCTTACATATTTCTGAATCTCCCAGCCGTCCTTCTTGAGACGCTCAGCCTCTTTCAAGAAAAACACAGGACCGTGGGCATCATATGCTCGACGGCTCACTTTTCTTCCGTTGTATATGAAATGCTCAGGATGGAAAACGTAATCCGCTATGTGAATCATCTCATGGAGAAGTGTCGTCTTCTTGATGTTTTCTGGAGATTCGTTATAGTTTGACAGCGTAATTTTAAAGTTAAAAAGAGGCCCCTGACACCATCCATTTCTTCTGCTGAAGCTATATGACGCCCGTCCCCACGTCCTCGACGAATTATTTGTCTCGAATGCTATGTTTTTTGGAAGCTGTGAATCCCAGTACTTTGCGTTGAAAATGTCATACCACTTCCGCATCCATGCTTCGTCCACAATCATCTTTTCGTCAGACTGCGAGTTCGAATCTGTCTGCTGTACACCGCTGGAAGGCTCGGTCTCTGAAGATGGAGACGAAGGAGCTGCCGTCTGTTGCGGCGATGGCTGCTCTTCCGTATTAGGCTCCGTCTCTGGTGTTGATGGTACGTTCGCAGTGGAAGATTGCCGCTCTTTGTACATACTGAGTATTTCATCAGGTGACATCACTTCCGTTATAGGCGAAATTCTGCTCATTGTGGTGCTGTTTTAATATTATTTAGGGTACAGCACCGATTGCCAAAATTCACCAATCTGCTATTTTTCCAACAGATTCTTTCAGAAATTCTAAAAATCCATTTTTAGGAACAAGTTCCTCGCGTCTTTTCCAATTGCTGCACGGTTCATTTTTCTCGTCAATAAGCCTAATGAAATTCGGATTTACCGTGCATGACAACGTGTATTTGTGAGTTGTCATTATGCAATAATTTTTGCAATATTCGCAATCCGAGCATTTATAGAACCTTTTTCGTATAAATGCCGATATTTTTAGCATAACAATCAGGAAAAACGTTGCAGGCCATATTACAGACAACCCTCCGACAAAAATAGATTCTCCCGGTTCACCTACGCCTCCAGCCAAATCGTCAAGCTTCCACAGAAGAAACATGGCGCACAGTATGTAACCGCCAAGCCAAATGAAGAAATACGTAAGCATCGATAAATCCGTCAATGGCCGCCGGTGCTTCCGAAACCACCGGCTCCTCGGTCGGTATCGTCAAGCTTATCAACCTCTACTATCGAAGATTGAATGACAGGCACGACCTCACACTGTGCGACACGTTCTCCGTCCGTAACTAGCACCGAATAGGTAGGCGACGTGTTGTATAGACACACCATCACCTCTCCACGATAGCCGCTGTCGATTATTCCTGTCGAATTTGACAGTATAAGCCCCTTCTTGATTCCTGTAGAAGACCTCACATGAACTTTGATTCCATAGCCTTCATCAGGCTGAAACGTAAGACCCGTATGAAGAAGAACCGATTCATGTGGGCCTATTCTGACGGCAAATTTTCCATATTGCTCCTTGGAGGATTCAAGCTCCGTCGCGTTAAACTCTCCACCTTCGACAAGCATTGGTGCGTTCACTCCGTCGTCAATAAGAACCCCAAGGTCGAAACAGATGTCGCCATCATGCTTGTATCCATGTATTTCCGCACGGTTGCAAACCTTCTTGACGCGAACCGTTGGAATCGCTTTTTCGTCACTGCCCATCGTCGGATTCCTCCTCCATGAGGGACATGTACTTTTCGCGAAGAATCTCTGACCGTATGCTGTCGCAATGCTTGTTCTCCGCTTCGGCTGTAGCCTGCATGTCAACCTTGTCCTTGGCTTCGTCAGACTGAGCCTTCAATTTCTTCGTCTGAATCTGTACAAGCTTGGCGAAATCGGTTGACTTTATTCCAGACGGATTCGTTTCCTTGTCATACTGTAGCATCTTCGGAACTTCAAATTCGAAGATTGTCTCCTTTATCTCGCGCTTCTTGTCGTTTATCTGCTTTTGAATGTTGCAGGCCGACTCGAACACTTCGTTCAGCGTAGTATGTATGGCATCGTTAGAAAACACGTCGGACACGTCTTCGAGTTTCCTATAGGACAGCTTCACTCCAAGCTTGTCAAGCTCCGTCTCAAGTTCGGAATGTCCGAGGTACTTGAGCATAGCGGCAACGTTGGAAAGTCTGCTGACTAGCTGTGAAAGCTTTTTCGAAATCTTCACGCTTACGCCGTCATCGTCGAGAGAATCCTCCTCGTCTATGAAAATCATCTCCTTGACCTGCTTGTACTGTGACGACGTATTTTTCTTAAATGCGGCAAGCAGTTCGTTTTCCGCAGGAGTCCTGTCCTTTTTCTTCTTGTCAAGTATGCTCTGTATGTCGTTTCGGCTTCTAAGCATAATATCGTAGAAAATCTCATAGTTTGAGCGGTTGCTGCTTTTGAGCGTTCCGTCAATCTCTATGTTTCGCTCGCTTCCACTTGAAAGTGCGCGTTCAAAATCATCCGAGCATATAAGCTTTTTCTGCTCGGCAACTAATGCTGAATCGTTATTTGCCATATATCTATCCGTTATTTTTTGAAATTTTTCTGATTACTATGAACTTGGAATACGAGCCATAGTCCACAATCCACTCTCCGCTATTCCTCATCACGGTTCTATAGTATCTTTTCGTGGATGAATCCGTGCAATACGCAATGTCAAGCATGGTGTTCATTGCATCTCCACGGGTGTCAAAAGGACCGTATACGATTCCTGTCGGAACATCGTCTCCGTTGGAGAAAAATCCCTCGAATTTGTCGTTTTCGTCATCCATATAAAGGTTGCCCCTTACGGGGGCAGGTCGGGTTTGAAGTTTTCCTTCTTCGAAACACGGAAACGGCCTTCTAAATCTTGACTGTTAATTCTTCATTCTTGATTTTTTACTGTCTAAGATATGAATCTTGAAGCCGATGGCTTTTGTCGATGTCAGTATCTGTTTCAATTCACTGATGTTCAGTGACGTTGTGGCAGTATTCAAGACGAATACTAACTTTGGCCGAACCGCGTCTCAGACAAATCAGTCCGGTATTTCAACGAACGTCTTCGCGTTATATTCGTCGATTTCGTCCTGCAAGGTGTTAACCCTGTCGCTGTAAGCCTTTTGAGTTTCAAGGAAAAACTCCGTATCAAGCGCATAGTGGTTTATCAGCATGTTGCGCTCGCTACCGTAAGGCTCTACAGTGTTACGGCCTGTATGGAACGAACCAATCTCCGAAAGGGCCGACTTCGCTTCCGTCAGTGAGACGAGAAGCTCGGCTGCACCCGCGTTGGCCTTTGTGATGGCCGTCTTGATTGCGACCAGACGCTCCTTCATGGACTCGTATACACGGAAAAGGCTGAGCGGGTCTGTGTTTCCTCTCTCCTTTGCGGCTATTTCAGCCACGTAGTCTTTCGAAATCTCGCTTGTGTTCGAGCCTTCCGAAACCGTAATCACCTTTCTTACAAGATTGTGGTCGTTGAATATGCTCCGTATTCGGTTGATTTCACCGATAAGGCGGTTCTTTTCCTTGAGAGCACGTGCCAATGTTACTCGCATGTTTGCTTCCTTTCTGTTATTGCTGAATGCTTACGATGTCTATGTGGCAGTTTTTGGCCACGGTTAATGCGGCAGAATGGGACTCGTCGTTGATGTCGCCGCAAAGATTTTCGACGATTGTAATCTTGACGTTAGGATAGAACGCACGGAGGATTAGCGCGTTGCTGATTACGCATATCGAAGTGCAGAACCCGCAGATTCTGATTTCCTCAAGCTTCTCCTTGCAGCCGCCAAGGTTCGTGTCCGCGTTTCCGAAATCGTGACCGAAACGACCGAGCATGTCAAGAGAGCCGAATGTGCGCTTCTGTATGATATGCCCCTGAGGTACGATTACGTCTCCATTCTCGTCCTTTACAAGCCCATCTACGATACGCCATCCCTCACTTCCCTCGATGCAGTGCTTCGTCGGCAGCTTCTGTCCCTCAAGAGAACTGCCGTAGGTCGCATCCTTATGCGTATCCATAGTCGCATATATCGAGAATCCCTTCGAACGGCACTCCTTTGCGTACTCGATAATGCGGGGTGCTGTCTTTCTCGCCCATTCGGAACCTAAAGTTCCCGAAACGAAATCGTTTTGAACGTCAACCAATAGTAATGCTTTCATTTGTTTTTTGTTCCTTTATAAGATGCTATTGCTGAATCTCGCCAACTTCCCGCACTAGACTGCGCTTCAGCACAAAATTTTCAAAATTGTGGAATTTTGGTCCTGGTATGACAACCATTCTCGTCTTGAACTTGTTCTTCTCAAATAGCGAATCGACACGGCACTTGAACTCGTCGTCTCCCTCGTTTAGGCGAATGTACCTGTCAAGTCTCTTGTATGTGAATCCAAGCCTCTCCTCGTCGCTCTGCGGCTGTAATCCGTCAACAGGCGTCTTGTGGACAAGATGCCATGGAAGACCGAGCCAATCCCCAAGTTGCAGTATCTCCGTTACTGTAAGACCCTGAAGCGGAGCATAAGAGCCTGCATTGTCACCAAAAAGAGTTGCATATCCACAAACGTCTTCAGACAGGTTGCAGGTATTCAATACGATTCCGTCAATCGTCTGCGCAATCGCATAGAGAGTCGTCATTCTGAGACGAGCTGGCATGTTGATTACGGCATCGGTAGAAATCTTAACACCGTGTATACCGTCAATCCACTCTTTTAGAGAATCGAATGCTTCTCCAATGTCAACAGTATAACTGGAAATCTCAAGGGCATTCACGACATCGAACGAATCGTCAATGTCCTTCTGACCGTTGCATGGCATAAGAACACCAATCACACGGTCTTTGCCGAAAATCCTAGATGCAAGAGCAGCCACAACGGTGGAGTCCTTGCCGCCGCTGATTCCAACGACGAACTTCTTGCTTCCGAAGTTCAGTTCGTCGCACCACTTAGTCCAGTCTCGCCTAATCTCCTCAAACGCGACTTCCGCGTCAAACTTGTAGTCGTTTTCCATAACGCCAATCATTATATCACATGTTCAGTTTTTGCGCAACAACAAAGATTCGCCATTTTTGCAAAAAATCTGCAAAAGTCCGCTTGCCGACAAACGGAGATAGGCACCAGCCATCAAAGACGAACCCTTTCCGTTCATAAAGTCTTGAAACATCTCCATTTTGTCCTTCCAATATACCTCAAGCTTTTCATGCAAATCTGGATGTGGAATGCCTTCTTTGTAGTTTTCATCCCCCAAAAGTCTAAGATTCACATAGAAATAGTGCATGTGGTTCGTCATGAACGCCGGATTTGCCGCGAAACAACCAAGATATTTCAAATGCTTCGCATCAATCTGGTATCCAGTCTCCTCATAAAGCTCCCTGACTGCCGCATCTACTGGAGATTCGCCGTCCTCAACCATTCCGCAGGGAAATTCCTCGAATTTCTCCATAATTCCATATCGCAACTGCTTCACGGCAAGATAGTTTGAATTTTGCTCGACTATGACGCTAACCCAATCCGAAGACGATACCACCGTCGGATTGAATCCTATGCTGAAATCGTAGTCTATCCTCGTACCTACGTCAAATATTGGCGTTTTAAGAAGAGATGTTATAGTTTCATGTTTCATATCAGTATTTCTCAAGTATATAATCAAGGAGCATTTCGAAGCCGTCATCGTGCTCGGCAAAAACTTCACGAACCCTAGATGCAGAAACGTCGGAAAACGCATCTCCCAATGTTATTGTTCTGTCTATCGGTATGTCCGACGGAACGTTTGTGCCGCTTCGTCCTCCAACAACAATTATCTTCGTGTTGTTTATGATGTCATCATAATGGTACCAACTTCTAAGCTTCTCAGCACTGTCGCTTCCTATCGCAGTATACACTTCGGTTGTTTTTGGATAGCTTACCTTTATTCCGAGAAGAGTATCTATGAATCTCCTGCCTGAGATAAGCTCGTTCGCAACGCCAGTGCTGTTTTGCGACTCAAGTAGCATTTCGCGAAATCTGAGTTCCCTGTCATCTATCAGAATTCTTGTTGCACAACCATCCTTTCCGTATGGTGTGTTGCTGCAATAAGGACTGAATCCGCTTACGGAATAACCATGCTTGTACAGAGCCGCCCGTATGCATTCCGTCTTCTGAAAATCGCTTAGCCATGGCTTCTTTCCGTTTCTATGGTAATTCACAATCGTAGGCACCACATGGATGAACGAGAATTCGTCTAGCTCATAAAGCTTATCTATTATTTGCTGGTGGCTTATCGTCCACGGGTCGAACGTGCCTCCAAATACGCAGATTTTCATTTGCAGTGCCTACAGTTAGGGATATGACCGACCTGAATTCCACGCCATTACCGTCCATGCATAAGCCGCCAGTCTATGCAACGCTGAAGATACTTGACATATTCTTCGTCTTTGCACATGCCCTTTCCTGGCGTGTTCGACAACTTTGCAACAGGCGAACCGTTGCATTCGGTCATCTTAAATACAATGTTCAGTGAATCTTCAAACGGACAGCTGAGATACGTTCCGATTCCGAATGCGACCTTTGCGCGTCCCTCGAAGTGTTTCTGAATCTTCGAAGCCTTTTCGAAATTAAGGCTGTCGCTAAACAGTAGAGTCTTCTCAGACGGGTCGAATCCGAGATTCTTGTAGTGCGAAATCATCATCTCGCCCCATTCGTAGGGGTCTCCGCTGTCATGGCGAACGCCACTGAACAACTTTGCGTATGTCTTCGTGAAATCCTTGAGGAACACGGACGTTCCAAGGGTATCGGTAAGAGCGATACCAAGGTCAGTCTCGTATTCCTTTACCCAATACTGCAACGCGAACTTGTTCGAATATGCAGGATTAAGCTCGAAATCCCCCTGAAACGCCATGAAATATTCATGTGCCTGCGTTCCAACGGCCTTGACGTTGTATTTCTTGGCGAGGTACACGTTCGACGTTCCGACAAATCCGCCAAGGTTCCTGCTCAATATGTATCCGATTAGCCAATCCTGCATTTTCGCGGAATAGCGACGACGCATCCCAAACTCGGAGAATGTGAATGGAGAATAGTGCGTCTTCGCGTACTCATCGAGCTTGTCGATGAAAACAGGCGTACCGTTGTAAGCAGATGTAATCCTATCGACTTCATCTTGGCTTTCGAAAAGACTGAACTTCTCTATTGTCTTAGCCTTGAATTCATCGTCACGCGCAGAGATTCCGTACTTAAATGCGAAATAGACCTCGTTCACGATTGCCAAAATCGCAATCTCGTACATGGATGTGTTCAGCCAAGTTCCACGAGCCTCAATAGCGAGTCCGCAGTCGTTATATGCCACCATTCCTGGTTCATTAACGTGGATTTCGTCAATGAACGGGTGCCACAAACGGAGAAAATCTATATAATCCGAGTGAATCCACGGAAGTTTCTCCTTAAGCCACTTAAGCTCATGCTCGGTAAACTTCAACGTGCAGTAGTGGGCTATCTGAGCCTTTATCTCATCAACCATTTCCTGCGTGAACTTGACCTTCGCGTTTCGGCACTTGAAAGACCATGTAGTTGTATATCTGCTGAAGTTGTGGAATACCACCTGTCCCATGGAGAACTTGTAGGCATCCGTCTCAAGAAGAGAAACTATGATTGGGCTTAATTTCATAACGCACAACATTATACCACAGCGTACTAGTTTTGGGAAGAGGTAAATAGTTCTTTTGAAATCAAATAGTTTAGCATTATGCACTCTTGCAAAATTCGAGACCTGAGAGTCTCGAACTGCGTCAAGTCAGCTCCGCTAGGCGGATTTACCATATGAACTATCCGCTGTATTTCCGCAAAACTTCCATCTATCTTCGAAAGAAGTTTCAAGTCATCCATGGTTTTTATGTTCATGCTCAATTGTTCTTGTAGTAATCAGCCACAGCATTCTCAAGCTTTTCCTTCTTGTCGGCTGCATTTTCAAAAAGAGTACGCCATTCAGGAATTTCTACACGAATCTTGTTGTTTCCATCTATGTAGCTGACGGTTATTTTCGTCACGCTGTGCAAATCAGCAAAATCCGGTGTGATTGGAAGGCGACAGTCATCCCAACGAATGTCATCGTAGTCGTCGTTGCAGAAAAATTTCCAATCTTCACTGTCCTCAAAATGATGCCCATTCGATTGCAAAAACGAAATGAAATACAATAAGAGGTCTGTGTTCTCGAACTTGTCCACTGAGATGCAGTTAGTTCTGCTAACATAGTCAGCGTCATTCCAATCCCCCTCTATAAACACCTCATAATGGGGAGATGATGTCGCACCTGCAACCTTTTTGAACTTTTTTGCCAATTCAGTCATTGTTGTTTCCTTTCTCGTTGTTCTCTTTCTCGTTGTCGTGTTTCAAGTTTCTACAGTCTACATACGAAATTCCATGAATGCTGTCAAGTGCCGACGACAGGTATGAAAAGCATTCGGATGGACTTTCAGGCTGGTGATGAAGAGCACCTATGGCCATGTTTTCTATGTCCCTGAGCTTTTTTCGCAACAGCTCATTCGCTGATTCAATATCCGAAATTCCTTCTCCGCAATCTTTCATGAAAATCAATTCCTTTTCTTTGGTTTTCTCGTGACATCAAACGGATAGCATATCGTGTCCACAACAGCTTCGCAGCAGTCGTCCGCAAAGACTACAAGCCCCAACGGAATCGTCAGAACGTTGTACCATTCCAAATCGTTACCTCCGCTTGGTTTCATGCATTGAGGAAAAGCCGTCACTATTGTCCACAGGTACATCTCGCCTGTTGACTGGTAGGTATCCTCTATCCGTCTGTCGGTGATTGGATTGCGAACATACATGTTCATGCATCCGCTCAACATAACCACCGACAAAATAAGTATTGCGCATCTAAAAAAATTCATACTCGCTCCATTTTCAATTGGCTTTGACATCATCGAGACCGTCTCGAATCTTTCCATCGTTCTGTGATTCACCGCATAGCTGCGTGAACTCGCTCGCTATCTCACGACGGTAGTAGAACCTGCATCCTTCATACTTTTCGGATAGAACTTGCAAAAACGTCCGTCCGTGGAGCTTATGATATGCTCCACAGTCTAGCGTGTAATCTTTCATCGTCTCAAGTACGTCCTTGTCCTCGAAGAGAAACGCAATCTTCTTCGGTTTAGCCTCATTACCCTCCCCCTCCGATTCTTTGGACATCAGTGCTGGGATAGACTGCTCTATCTCACGAATGGCATCCCATGGAGCCTGTCTAATTCTCCTAGACCAATAGTCTCCATTTCCGTTAATGCATATAATCTCATAATCCCTCAGAAAATCAGTACTTGCTGCCCCCTTGAGAAATCTCAACGCCTCATCCCGAAATTCATATCTGTTCACACTTATCGGTGCTTCTCCGCTACACTGCTCCTTCGCCTCTTTAAACGACTTCAGTAGATTCGAAAGAACATCTTCTCCATCGTCGCGATACGAACAATCGAGATTCTTGACAAGACCGTACAAAAGAACTTTTATAGAATCAAGCCGAGCGGCAAGCTCATCCACAGTTTCACCATCGTGGTTGCTCGAAAGGTTTCTCGAATAGCATCCATACGAGCATACGTTTCTGATGCATTCTCTGAGAACCATCAAGTCCTTTGCAATAGTCGAAGCCCATCCGGACTCCCATTCAAGAGTCATGCGAAGCGTTTCTTTTTCGCTCGCTCCTATAGTACAGCATCCTGCTCCCATTTATATTCCTCGTTTCATTGTTTCGTTAAATTTCATTTGATATCGTCTTGCATAGCTTCGCCGCGCAATCGTCGCATAATCTATGCTGATGGTTTCCTATAGCAAAGCTTATCGTTGCTGAATTGGCGCACGTCTCGCAGCTGTCTTCATTCGGCTTCATGTGGCGAACTTCAAAATCCCTCAGAACAGAAGTCGCAACTTCGGGAAATGGTATATGTGGCATGTCTTCGTATCGCATGTTCTCTCCAATCCATTTGTCACGCGGAAACAGCCCCTTGAGCGATTTCTTCGTCGTCTAGGCGTTTCCCCACTCAATCGCTTCCTTCGTCCTTTTTGGCCAATCTATCTTCTATGTAAGCCGCTTCAGTTACTATGTCCTCATTTATTTTCAGATTATCCAGAGTAACCATCATGGATGGATTTGGAGACCACTTTCCACAATGCCAAAGTTCGTTTACACGAATCCCAAGCTCAAGACATCCCATGGACGGAGACACCACACCATAGTTTGCCACATTTCCAAGTTCCGAAAAATGTCTGCAAGTCTTGCATACCTCAAGAAGCTGAGGCGTGTTAAGAGCAATGTTTCTGCGGCATCTGTCGAGCTTGTCCTCAAACTTGTCCCCAAGATGCTTCCTCAGATAAGAAAGCTCGTCCTTGCGCATTGCTGCCTTTGTTTCCCAATCGCTGTAGTTCATGTTAAACCTCCGCTATGATGATATTGGAGAATACAGCCATTGCGCGAACATGCTGCACATACGCATGCACTTTCCCTCATTCGTATACGCGACGGAATCGGGATGCGGTATCGCATCCTCTTTCAGCCACGCATCATATGCCGTGTCCCAATCCTCAAACCGCTCACAATTAAGCTTTTTTTCGGACAACGCCAAATGGCATATTCCGGCAATGTCTATTGAGTTTATGCCGCCCTCGCCATCTTTGGAGGCAATTTCAAATATTCTCGAAAGGGCGCGTTCCATGGCCTTATGTCTGCTTGTCATCGTCTTTTACCGTAGGTGATTTTGACTGTGCATTCTTCCATTCAATGAATTTGGAGTAATCCCATCTTTCATGAAACACGTTTTCCTTGAACTTTTCCATGAACATCCTGCACCAAAGGTCGTTCAATGCCATTTTGCTGAGAGCTGACGATATGAGATTCTCCATCTTAGTCACGTATTCGGCAACGTTTGCCCTCGTAAAGAACTCCATTGGCTTAAGATTTACCCGTTCCAGTATTTTCATTCCGCGATGATACATGCCTTCTGCGGCGTTTAGGTCGTGGGAATACGACGAGAAGCACAGCAGAGGGTAACGATTTTCCTCGTCAACGGTCGCTTTTATGTAATCGTCATACTCTTCAACCATTTTCCATTCGGCATCTGCATTCGCTCGGCATATTTTATACGCCCTTTCGAACGTTTTCTTCCAATAAGATATGATTACGGGAATCCTCTGCTTGAAACCATATGCCGTGGATATCTCACCGCTCCACGAGGCGGAATCCGTTATCGCATCCACTATGACAGCGTAGTAGTATTTCGCAAGCTCGTCGATTTCGTCTTTATACGCCTTTAGCTTTGCGTCAAGATTTGGAAAGCTGAAGTATCTGTCCCTTGCATAGCTATTCGTATGCTCAAATCCGAACGTTTCCATCACCGCGTCATGGTATCCCTTTCTCTTCGAGTCTTTTGCGGCAGGATTTTCGCCTTCCGAATAGCCCTCGGACTCGTTCATGAGAAAAGACAGGTAGTTCATAAGGGATTCTTTTGCAAAATCGTATGATGGTATGGTATTGACTTTATCGCTCATTCTAAAATCCTATAAATTCGATAGACAAAAATGATTATAGCACATCATTCCGATTTTAGCAAGCCATTTTCTTTCAAAAGATATTCATATGCACGATTTACGCATGTTCTCATGGAGTCTGACGGGTTTTCGCATGTTCTCTCAGCCGAAAACCAGTGTTTGCACCCATAGCACAATCCTCTGTCCCACAGCAAATCATCCATGACGCAACGAAAATCCTCGTCATTGTGCAGGCTAAACGTCTCATCATCAAGAAGCTCTGGCGAATACCGTCTGATATCCTCCATGAGAAGTGGTATTAGTTGTTTTTTAGTTGCCATATCATACTACAATTCTATCTACTTAGATTCGATTTGAATAATGTTAGAACTTTTCGACAGCCATTTCTCCTCCTGCTGCCGCTCCCACTCATCAAATGGAATCGCAACAAGGGTGGCACCCTCATATACAAGCTTAAACTTTCTGCCCTCTACGGTAGAGAGTATGTCGCCCTTACGTACTCTTCGGCAATGAACGCCACGGGCGGATTCGACATCATCCGTAGTCTGAAACTGGCACCAATTTCCGCAATAAATTCTGCGGGACAGGTCGCATCCACGGCATTCGGAACGTTCTTTTGCCATAGTTCTTACGAACCAGCATACACGACCGTTTGTATATTCATTCATTACCCTTACGCCACTGCAATCTCCTATCACTTTAGTGATATGCTTCGGCCTTCTGAGGCTGTCAACCCACGACTTCATCTCTATTGCTCCCATTCCCCTTATTATGTTCGTCGATTTTCCTAAAGGCTTTCAGCCAATCTTTCCATGCATTGCAAAGTATATGCGAACCCCTCTGCCAGTTGTCGCATACTGAACTAGATATATCATACCACAAGTTCATGAGAATTCTAGGCACATCGACAGCAAGCTCATACGCGAATGCCATAGGCCACAATACAGCAGTAATGATAATAAACGGCAGAAACACCAAAATCGCCCACCGTCTTGGGTTTTTGTTCTTGACGTTATGCAACAGTTTTTTCATCTTTGCTCTTTCCCTCGGCCATCTTCTTCGCCTCAGCTTCTTCCAGCATCTTTATTGAATCCCTCACAAGAGGCTTGAACATCCTGTCGGTCAGATACAAATTTGTACTGTCAACCATGTTATCGAGCCACAGACAGTCGAAACGGCTTATATGGTACAGTTCCGCTATCTTAAGATGCATTTCGTGTAGGTTTCCGTCTATGGACTTCCAGTATTCAGGAGACTGGGACACATCTCGCGGCATGTAATGCCAATCTACACCTATGGCATCCACAAGAGTTGCGAGCCTTATAGTAAGGTATTCCTCGACGAGCTGCTCTCTCGTAAAGTCCTTGTATCTGTCATCTTCGTATGACGCTGAACCCTTCATGTTAGTCCCTCGAACAATTTTTCCAATATTTCTTGTCGCATATGTAGTCCACGACGAGACGACCGTCGAACGGATTGTCGCGGCATCTTACAATTTCGACTATCTCTCCTCTATTGTCGTCTAGGAATTCTCTAAGAGAATCGAGCAGAGGAACGACCTCGCTCCCATAGCCGCAGTATCGAAGCGTGTGGAGCTTTCCTTCTTCGCGAGCCTTGCTCCTCTTCTTTTCAGAGATGTACCTGTCGAAAGAGGCTTTCCTGAAAAACGATATTCCGTCAACCTCCGCATACGGAGCGAATATTGACTTTATGAAATCAATAATGATGTTTTTCATCGATATTGTCTCCATTGTCGTCATATCTTTCGAAACATTCAAGCTCGGATTTTTCAAACCATATCTTTTTATATCCATGCGGATATACAACTCCGATAAGAGTATAGCAACCGTCAGTCGTACAGGTGTTTACGGTCTCTATCTCAAGAAGAATCCTGTTAAGAAGTCCGTCGTATCCGATGACCTCTCCGCGCTTGTGTCGATATCTCGGATTTGGATTAGACAGCTTTACCTTAGCAAACGTCTTACCGGCGCGTTCTCGCTTAATCCTTTCCATGCGCTGTTCGTCCGTCTCGTTACGAACGACAGGAATGTAGTTGCAAAGTACAATTTCACTTCCTGAACCATTTTCGAACTTTCTGAACCCTAGAAGCACGGATTCTTTACCTTTGGAGTCCCTTACCTTCAAAACCCCGTCTTCAGACTTAATAACGTCCTTCTTGTCCATATGCCATTCGTCGCGAAACAGTTCCTCGTCTGTCTTCATAGAGTAGCACCTCCGTCCATCGGACAGTATGCATCGTCGAAAAATGACATCAGAGACTTAGTGTTCTCCACGGCACCCCATTTATCCCTCGGAGGCGTGTGGCCGCGATAGACTTCCAGAGAGCCGTCGTTCATGAATATGCACAATCCCGCCTTGTTCATGTCTCGAAGAAGTCTATCTATCCTGCGGTGAATGCTTTCCTCATCCTTTGTAATGTCCGTATTGATGTCAATCATAGCGTCCTCCATCCTTCATGTCTTTTAGCTTTTGAAATTCGTTTGTGATTGTCGATGCACATTTCGCAAGAGTCTGTTCGAACCTTTCCGCATACGGGTCGGTCGGAATCGGCAGGTTGTCCGTAATGTGCCTCGTTTCCGAAGGCTTGAGTCCATACAGAGCTGCAAGCTCCCTGTGCAGCTCTACGCGCTCCTCGTCGTCACGCCCATGAATTACGGCGTAGACATACTCTACGGCCTTGTCATACAACGAACAGTGTCCGTTTACGGAATATGAGCCTTTCTTCCAATCTTCCATTGTAGCTTCCTAGTGCATTCATTCTACTGCTTCTTCGTGCAGCTTACCGTATAATGGTCGAACAGCCATTGTGCGAACCGTTGGAATGACGTAGAATACGGCGGTTCGAGACCGGCACGGTTGCACATGTCGAGATATTCGTCTATGAGACTATTCTTCAGTTCCCTCTGCATAAACATTCGAACGGATGGGTCTTTATCGAAATCCTCAGGACGCCTCGGCATTCTTCACCATCCTCTGCATTTCGGCAATCCACTCGTTCATAAGCTTGCAGTATTCGGCCTTGGCCTTGTCGAGAGACTCGAAAAACCCAACCCATGACCAATCGGAGGTTATAGTGTCGATGTAGCCTTTTAATGTCGTTTCCTTGTGAAACGGGTCGCATTCGTCTGACTCGACATATATTCCCTCCTTGTAAGCTACGGCTCGTACTATGTTCACCTCCTTGAAGACTACCTGGTTCTTCTTCGGTTCCCATGGTTTAAAGCGAAAAGCGCAAACCCACATTCTGTCCAGCACAGGTGCGTATAGCTCCTTGAGCGACATCTTCCTTTTTTTCGAAAATAATCCAAACAGACCCATGTCAATCCTCCTATTTCTCGAACGTCTGAAGGCGAGAACGGTCAACGCCTCCGCACGTCACCATAAACTTATTGTTGAACGAGCGGTGAAGCACCCTAACTTGAACAACCTCGAAATTTCTACGGCGAACGTCAGCCACCGCATTTGAAATGGCTTCGTCAATCTTGCTGTATGAATCGACCGTAATCGATTTTTCATATTGCGGATTGAGCTGGCAGAACGATGTCTTGAATACGACAAAAGCCATTATCACAATTATCGAAATTACCGTAACGCTAGTTATTATCGTCTCTTTCATGTCTTTTTGCCACTATTCGTTCGTAAGCTTCACATTGCAAAGATGCGTATAGATTGCCCGTCCGTCCGGCAATACGACCTGAACGGAATCGGAATTGTCCCAATCCTTCCATGCGACAATTCTATGCTTTTCGAACTTCCCTCCATCTGCCATGATGTACGCGGTATTGAATCGCGTCTTCATGTCTATGAACTGCTTGTTTCCGTAAATGTTGTTCTTGAATACGCTCCAGCCAACCAAGGCCGAAAACAGAACAACAACCGCGACTATTGCTCCGCATCCCATCTTCATTTCGTCATCCATTTTTCTTATCCTTTCTGTTTGTCATGAAACCCACCAGTTACGAGGTGTGTTCTTTAATTCCACGTGGAAGCAGCTGTAGCGTCCATCGTGGGTAAACTTGATTATGTCGCTGAACCACGCCGTCCGCGTATATACTTCACCGTCTTCGGTCATAGGAGTATCAAACGGAATCATCTTGAAGCTGCTCTTCTCGCAGTCCTTTTCATTAATCTTGACTTCGACTATTATGCCCCAGGTCTCGCACTCGTTGTGGTATCCCGTCTTTATGCAGACAACATCGCCAACGTCGTATACCACTACGGTCTTTTCAGTGACTATCTTCTTAGTGACCTTCTTCATTCAGACCTCCAACCATCGACGTGCTTACTTCTTTTCCGTCCTTCAACATCCAGAATATTGCGTTGAAAGCACCATCCATGCGATAAGTATCCTCGCATCCATCGCCAAGGAACTTCTTGTACTCGGAATATGCACGGTCGCAGTCATCGTACACGTCGCAATTCCGCGTACCGATACGGGCTGCATTGCCAATCTCGCGCCTAATTTCGTCGAGCCTGTCGGCCATCGAAAGAAGAAACGCGCACATATGCTCCCAATCCTCGTAGGTCTTGGATAGCTGGTTGTTGTGGCAATAGTCCGCCTTTTGTCTGATTTCAGATATTGTATTCGTCAGGGTCTCCATGTCAATCTTTGCTTCCATTCTCTTCATCCTTCCATTCAATTTCATTATCGCCAAGATAAGCTTTCATCGCGGAGTCCACGCGAGCCTTCTCCATTGGGTCGTCCGAATCCAGCCTGAGAACGAAATAGGACTTGCCCTTCAAAGGAGTTCCATCCGCATGAGAAATGACATATTTCCTGTATATGCCGATGCTTCCCGCTCCATACATCCTCTTGGAAACACGCTCAATCTTCTCAAGCTTCTCCTTGAGACGCTCTATTTCGTCGCACAGCAATTTCGCAGTGTCGAATTTCGAGCCTCTCCATGTGTCCTCCATCTGGAAGCTTCGTCCAATCTTGAGAATATCTTCCGTTGACAGACCCGTGTCAACACGATAGTCCTTATCGCTGAAATAGCTCATTTCGTGCATGTCCCCTTTGGATACTTTCCACCATCGAAACTGGTATGTGCGCAAAATGCAATCGCTTCCTGTCCGTCTATGTATGCACTTCCGCTTGTCAGAGCAATTCCAAATGGCGCAACGCTGTCGTCAACCGAAAGAAACACGGGAATGTTTCCAAACAACTTATAAAGCTTGTTCACGCCTCTTGCGAAATCCTTCAATCCTGTATATGTCGGAAGACCGCCATTTTCCGTCATTTTCCTCTGCATATCAAATTTTCCCATCTTCTCAGAATGGAAGGTCGTCGGAATAACAGTCGCATTTCTGTTTCTTCCATCTCTGTATGAAATGGTTTGCCGTTGACACGGCATTGCATGCCGTGGGCATGCCGTCTTCTCCTTCGGCGCATGCGTCCCTCATGTCGCAGTGCATGCAGCTCCCATCTACAACTTCTCCCATGGCTCCGGCGACAGCATCCGCAAAATCCGAAAATGCATCTTCAAGAAGCTTCGCATAGGTGCGTCCGACATAAAACGGGTCTACAACGTCGCAGTCCGCTCCGCCGCTTCTGCAACGCTCGCTTAACCGCTGAGGGTCTTTCATTTCGGAAAGAATTCCGAAGAGCCTCTCAGCACTCGCCGACAACTCTGCTTCCATCGTCTTCATTCTCCTTTTCTGTTGAAATTTCAGTAGAACTAAAATCGCCAAGAACCTTTCGGCATCGTCCTATCAAAGTCTGACATAGCGAAAGGGAACTTCCAACGCTCTGTAGCCAACAATCAAGATTTTCCATGGAAGAACGAACGCTTTCGAACAAAGAGCCAAGCTCGCTTACCTTTTCCGCGACATATCTCGATTCGTTCGAAAGGTTCTTTTCCCTTCGATAAGCCGCCTCGATTCGGTTTGCATCTTCCTCAAGTTCCTTTGCTATTGCATACATCCCCTCGTTCGGAGTACCTCCACCTTTTGAAATGGAATCCTGTATCGCACGAATGCCACTTGCCGTCTTTAGCTTTTCGTTTACTATGTCCATTATTAGTTCCATTGTTATCGCTCCTTACAGTTCTGCGTTGCTTTCACACTCTATTATGACATCCATCGCATTTCTGCACAAATCGGCAAGAGTATCGACAGACCTGGCATGCGCAAGACGTATTCTCAAGAGAATACTTTCAAGATAGTCACAATCGACAGAAATAGTCTTCGAGACGGACTCGCGCTTATGCTGTAGAATTACACCTTCCAATTCCGCAACAGCTTCATAAAAACTTTCATTGCAATCATGTTTGGCAGTTCCCATTTATCGAATATCCTCCAATAGCCATCTATACAGACAACAATAGAAGTTGCATCCACCAGACATTTCCATTATGCAACTATTTTTCAAGCTACAATTTCTTGTAGCCGTTCGTTTTACTTTGACTGCTTCGTTGTTCTGTTTTGACTTCACGCCGAACATTATATCATAACGAATGATTTTTGGGAATATCAAATGTTGACATTTTAAATGTTGCCGTATTGATTCTTCATATTTCTATCTATAGCATATATTTTATATCTCAATTCACATATAATGCAAAATTTGATTATTTCTTTCTCGAATTTACTTTAACACTAAATAATATAAACAAGAAAGATGCAAATTGTGCAAAAATTCCGCATAATATGCGTTAGGTAAAATAGATATGATTATAGGTGGAAAACAGAATTTTGGCATTACGTCTTATTCAGGAAAACAAGGATTTGATGCTGTTTTATACAATACAGATAGTTCTAATCACTTTTCCCTTGATAGAACGTATGAAACTACGGATTTAGTATCCAATAGATATGTGTTTGATTGTTATGCTTCAATGTTTTGCGATAATCAGCCAAACAACAATGTGACTGTTTCTTATGGAGGATATACGATTGCAGTTTCAAATTACAAAGCACTAAACTACTATTGCCAAATGTATGTTATACGTAACAAAAGTTACCATTTTAGAGGGAAAATAGATGATAATCTTGCGGTAAAAATTGATGATACTTTAATTTGTACAGGTGGTTCTACCTTTGCGGATGGTACATTTATTCCTTCAAAATCAGGATTGGTAGAACTGAAAATATATACCTCAAACAATGCTGGTGGTTATGGAAACTGGGGGTCTGGTGATGTCTACTATAAAGATGACAATACTCTAAAAAACAGTAACTGTCTTAAATTGTCAATAAACGATGGAGATTTTAAAACTCTTACAGTGGATAATTTTCCTAGAACGTTTTTTCTTCATAAGTAAAAATAAAATAAAATAAATCAAATGCGCAGTGGTATACACTGCGCATTTGTTTATCTATAATTAAACAGACCGATTATAAAGTTAAAGTTAATCCCTGATGATGCATCTCATCAGCATCATTTCAAGGTCTTTACGCTCAATTCCGATTACATCTACCAACGCTTTCTTTCCCTCTATGAACTGAGGATTGTCGGAGCTGAAATCCTGAGCTGCAAGAAACAAATCCATCAACCCATTTTCCTCAATCCACGCTTTGACAACATTCCATTTGTCTATCTGCATAAGTTCAGAAATGCATCTCATTTTAGAATATTTGAAGATTTTTCTTGAAGGATTTGGCATGTTTTTGACAAGTTCGTATACACGCTCAATCGTGTCGGTTTTGTCATTCCATCCCTTTGCCACTGCCGTATACCCGGTCTTGGATGGAGGATTATCAATGATTTCCTTCCACCCCACCTTGATATACAGTTCCTTGGTTGGATTTAGGAACAGTATTCCATCTATATTCAGAGATACGGGCGCATACCTGATGGTATTGTCCGTTTTTATCAATTTTCCATATTTGCTGTTAGTGTTCATTTTGAGATTTTCCTTTTGTATTGCCTATAACTCTATTTATGGTATTGGAACAGATGGTGTAAATACAATATCTGATAAATACAATCCGCGATGATAACTGGTATTAGAAGTTCTTGTATATACTCTAATATCAAAAACAGTGGACGACGGCAATTCTTTTGCAATACTCTGCCATGTTGTAAGATTACCGGAACCAGAATTATTATACGTCACAAATTTAGTATCCTTACCATCAATCGAATACCAAGCGTCCAGCTGTATGTAATAATAAGCAGTATATGTCCCATCTCCTCTGTATGAAAAAGAAATATTTCCATCGACAGATGCAACGAAAGATAGCCTTGGCGTAGTACCATAACTTGATGCCGCACGAGCCAACACGTTCACTCCATCCTTTCCATACGTTGAATAATTTGCAGTAGAAATGCCAGTTCCGCCGCCATTAATATACCACATTGCAATATTTCCTGAAAATTTCAGAATGTCTGCCACTGATATAATATGCCCAACTTCAAATAGCACGTCTCCAATCGTTATATCATCTGCGATAACGTCACCAGTATCAAGCTGTGATGCCTGTTTTGCAATCTTGGTAGATGTAATTTGAAAGCTGTCATACTGTTCATATTGACTGAACAAATCTACCATTTCTTCAGTTATTATCTGTAACGCTTCGCAAACTAAAACACTAGCGTCTGCTTCAGAATCATAACAATATATATTGGAAAGAGCCAAACTGCCTATATGCTCATCAGTCAACTCATAATAGTCATCAACTGTTGATTTATCGAATACCAAGCATTCAGCATCTATCGAAGTGTTTTTTAGATAAAGGGCATTCACTGATGCATTCAAAAATTCAATTGGCGAAGTGCTGGTATTATAGGGTATCCAATGCGCGTACACAATAAAATCTCTTATTGGTACTCGGCTCGACATATTAAGTCCGATTTTGAAATCGACTATAGTTTCGCCCGTCTCGTCATCTGTATGTTCTGAATACCAGCCATCAAAAACGTAGCCGCTTCGAACAGGTATTGGAAGTCCAAAGTCGCTGTATGGTTCATATGGAGCATATTCTCTACTTGCCGTATCACATGTGCCGCCCATTGGATTAAACGTCACCATAGTTCCGCTTATCATGAAATGGGCATATAAATCCGTTACGGTGTCGTCAATTTCGGATGTTTCGTATATGCGTATATTATGTTCAACATGCTCTTCGTTTGCATACCATCCTGCAAAGAAATTACTCCCTTTGGTCGGAGCAGGAAGAGAGTTCCATTTCATGTCGTTATTCATGTCAGCTTCCGCGTAATGGTCGCTTGACGAAATAACACCTCCATCGAGATTAAGTTTTACCCAATGTGCATACAATATTTTCGCGTTTATATCCGCTGCATCCGAAACAAGAACTTTTCTGCCGTGTCCATGCTCCTTTTCCGTAAACCAGCCTGTAAACTTATATCCATCTCTTGTCGGAATTGGAAGAGAATCGTATGCGCTTTCTGGAAAATAATAATCCTTTTCTATAGAATCGCATATTCCGCCATTCGCATCAAACACAACAAAAAAATGCATGTTCGAAACTTTTTTTATGACATTTAACGTAGAATTATGTTTATTTGAAATTATTCTTGACATATTATACCGTCTTTCATTATTCTGATGGAACCCATCTTACGTTGCTAAATCTAGCTTCTCCCCCCGCATAAGCATATGTTGATACATTGCAGAATATTATCAAATGCTCTCCCTCTGGTATGGAAATATTTTCCACATGTAAAGATGTAGCATCATATGTAATATCCCCAGTATCTTCATCATAGTTCTCATTGGCCCATCCTATTTCCGCAATACATACATGATACGAATCCCAATCAGAATAATCATATCCAACAAAGTCACACAAATAATTCGCATAATCATCACCGCTCCAATTGAACGAATTATCCCCATAATAGTCAAAAATATCAACGGCACGTTGAATAAAATCTCTATTTCTGTCGATTCTATCCATTCCTTCTATATCACGGTCAACAATCATCATTGCGTGGCCAATGCCTGGACCGCCTTCATAATAATATCTCATATCAACAGATAATTGTCCAGGTCCTACAACAGTGGTTTTAAATCCTGTATATACTGGCGTAGCGTTTTGTTCTCCATTCCAGAACCTCCACCGCTCAGAGTCAAATCGTGATTCTACATAACCAAGCCCGTCTGTTCTGCCAGCATCATCCGGAATCCATTCATAATTATCAGTAAGATGCTCAAAATAAAGGTTTTTCGTAGGACATATTATTCTTCCTATAGAATCACCATATTCCACAAAAACTCCGTAATACGTAGTTTCCTCAGATGGTACTATGCTATCTTTTGTTATTTTTCCAGTACTTCCATCAGAAGAAAGGTACCATGCATCCAAATCCTTAGTGCTTCCGCTTCCTGTTGCACCTGGAAGAATTCCAAATGGGTGACCTGGATAATAGAAATGGGTAGTATCCCAGTTTTCGTCATCAAGAGTACCTCCATTCTCCGTGGCATTCCAATGTATAGCAACAGGGTCTGTCCAATGTGCATATAGAACTCTCGTATTTCCACTTGCCAAAGTATCTTCTGTAACCTTTAGTCCACCTACGGCTTCCGTATACCAACCCTCGAAAAACTTATTTCCAAAAACAGGAACTGGGAGACTTCCCACCTTTTCTCCATCGACAACGTTAATTGCATAAATGTCAGAAATTCCCCCCATAGGATTTAGAGTCATGCTAAACTGAAATGCTGTAGACAATTTAGAAACCCAAAAAATACTATTATTCATATCACAAATCCTTTATGTTGAAATCCAACTAACTCCGCTAAGCCATACCTTGTTTTCGCCGCCAGACCCGCCAGCATCTCTTACATATAGCAAGTATAAAGTATGCTCGCCCTCTGGAATTGACAAACTCTGCAAAGACCAACCCATGCCCCCATATGCAAAACCACCATATACATATGGCTGGTTATTCCTTTCCCCATTAACATAACTCATGGCCATATCGCATAATTCCCACTTGTCAGTAATAGAGTCCATAAAAAATACCATACCATCCCATTCACCTTCAGTAGAAGCCATTGCATAAAACGAAAACGTGCCAGGCCCTGTCACTGTGGTAGATAAACCGTATTGACAACTATCATCACCTGTAAAATAAACTGAATCCTGTTTACCTGTACGCCAATGCATCTCTTCATTTTCTACACTGCATTCCCCCCAATAGTCGGAATGATGATTATACAAATTAAAATAGAGATTTGCCGTATCGCATATCACAACACCTATCGGGTCATTATAAGAATTATATCTCGCGTAATAGGTCGTAGTTTCAGATGGTACTATCGAATTGATATTTATCTGTTCTCCACCTTCGCTCTGTGTCGTGTACCATCCTGCTAAGTTCGGTTTATCCACAGGACCATTAGCTTTAGGCAATACGCCAAAAGATACTCCGGGATAGTATTTATATGTATTCTCTTCAAGAGTTCCGCCGTTTGCGGTAGCATTCCACGTTATCTCTATCGGGTCAATCCAATGGGCATGCAATGCAATAGTTTCCAAGCCTGCGAGAGAGTCTTCAGTGACTTTGCTTCCGCCTGTTTTTTCAGTATACCATCCATTGAAATATTTATCGCCGAATGTTGGAACAGGCAATTCGCCAAGTTTTATTCCAACCGTAGCGTTCATCGAATGGATAGGCGTTACTCCCCCATTCGCATCAAACGTCACGGTAAAATTAATCTCGTGTACGCTCTTTGAAACCAGCATTACACTATTTTGCATGTAGATTCTCCTTAGTTGCTTGCAGAAGCCATTTCCGTGAAGGAGAAGAGATTTGAACCAGCCTCAACCGTAGCCCATTCTTCATCTGTTGATTCGTAGTCAACAACCTCGTTGTTATATCCATAGAACGCCACCTGTGGAGGCTCGGAAACAGTTACCGCAAGTCTTACTATAAAATCTCTCGCACGGCCATCCTTGGCTTTTGGAGGAAGATATATGAATACAGGCTTGTCGTTTCTGTCTATCTCCACCGTCGTTATGGCATAATCATCGACTGAAGCTACATAGCAATCTATGTCTGTTCCGCCAATGGTGACAATAGAAGACTGCAACTCCCGTGATACTAGATTATATCTGGTTCCTACATTGTATCCTATCTGAGCCTTTTCAGAATCGGACAACTGCTGCTCAGAAACCGTCACAACATCAGTGCGAAGCTTATCCTTGAGGGATTGACCGTACAATACGGCGCATTCAACATCAAACGGTATGTTGCTTCCAAGAAACTCTTCAATACCATAGTCGCATACGGTAAACAGGTCGGCATATTCTTCGCCGAGGCGGTATTTCCTTGGCGACTGCAACGCGAAAAGTATTCTTTCGGAATCATATGAATATGGAACGCCCATGGAAACCACATCACTAATATTCTGTGGCGTGTATTCAATACTGCTTATGTTCTGCGTATATGTGAGATTTCCAAAGTTAAGTTCATCCTTGACGTTTCCGATTGAAGGAATGCCGTATACTCCGGTTGGAAGAGTTACCTCTACAGGTTCGTCTCCGCTGTTGTCAATTGCGACAAGCGGTACGGGTATGGTATACTCTTCGTAATCCTCGTAATCGTTGAGACCTTCAGAATCGCGCCAGTTGACTGTTCCGCTCCACCTTGGGTGTACGCAAAGTCCATCAATGCTTGTCGTCGAGATTGCGAGATATCCGTCTTCATCGAACTGATAGTCCTTTATGAGCTTATTTCCGGCTCCTCCCTCGACTGCATCTTCTGACAATGCCGTATTTTCCTCAAGTACGGTCATTCCTGCCGTGCTTGCAGTAGGAATCTCGGAAGTCCAGCAAACCCTATCAAGCGAAACAGTTCCGTTGTAAATCTGGTATCCATTCGCAAGACCTCCCACAACGTGAACCCATGCGACATAACTTCCTTCTGACTCAACAACGTTTCCGCTTGCGTCTATCGCATATCCTTCGATATACTGAGCATTTGGGAACTGCTCGGAACCCTTGTTGAACTGATTGAATCCTATGGCCCTGAATGCGGTTGGCTGTATTATGCTGAGAGTCTCGTCGTATTTCTCGGTATATTTTATTAGAACAGTATCATTGTCTATGGGAGTTCCATTCACGGTTATTCCATAGTCAAGAGGAACTACCGGATTGTTGTCGTCAAACAGCCAGCTGTTGTTGTACAGCTTATACAGATTCCATTCGCCAGCCTCATAGATGAACTTGTACTGTCCGCTGTCAGAAATCAGAGACTTGAATACATCACCGTCGAACAGAACGCTAAAATGCTGACGCTCAGATGCAGTTACGGAAACGTTACGCAATGTTGTTTCGTCAGCTTGCGTTATCGTATATACGGCCTTCAGAGAATCTCCGTCCATCGCATAATTCTGCGTAGTTATGCCAATGGTCGAAAGGTCAATATCGGATTGAACCGGCTTATCGCCACTTCTATCGGTGTATGTCCACCTTGTGCCAACATAATTGAACACATATTCGCCAGCCTCAGAGCCAAACCTTCCGGCAACCCAGGCATTCAAGTCAACCTCGGGATTCAATCTCGACTCTTCCGAAAAGGCAAACGTAAGCGATTCCGGAATGTGCTGAGGAATGTTCGCGACACCGCGTACATAGGAAAGATGCGCATCTCCATTTGTTATGGAAGCATCGCCTCCAGCCGTCCTGAATATAAAGCTTGAACGTACCTCCTGGTTATCGGAGGAAATGAGGTTGTTTGCATAAGGAACCTCATTCAGCGAAAGCTCTCCATTGGACTCAGGCTTTTGTCCGTTTATGGACTTCACTACTTCAGAATCAGAAGCCGCGCCTATGTTCTTTCTCGCCTGCGCCTTCTGCGAATCGCTTTTTTCAAGAGCGGCCTGGTTCGAATAGGTCACGACATCCGTGCGAAGCTTGTCGCGAAGGTTGTCTCCATACACGATTCCAGTCTTGAGAGGGGCATAAATCTCGCCTTCGAACATCTCGGTACCATAGTCGCATACCTCGTAGGAACTTGAAATGTCAACGTTGTATGTTACATAGTCGCGAAGAACATAAAGAATCTTGGCTTCATCGTAGATGACCGTATCGGACTGAGACTGCGCGTATTCGAGGTTCGCATCGCTGAACGGCAGATACCCAATCTTCTTGATATACTGCTTCGTGAGTAGATTCAGCATATCGCAGATGTCCCCTATTCCTGGCATACCGTAGGAAGCGGTAGGAAGCTCGTCTCCATCCACGCTTTCAGTAGGGATTTCGATTATGGAATCAGTATAGGGTTCGTAATCCCTAAACCCTTCAGCGTCTCCCCAATTGTTCTTTCCGCTCCAGCGTGGGTGAACGCACAGTGTTTCGACATCGCTCGTGACTATTACGAGATAGCCGTTCTCTTCTGCGACATACACGTCGTTCTTGGCTTCGGAAAGAATGTCGTCCTTGGCAAGTTCTGTTATCGTGGATGCGAGCGTAGGAATCTCAGAGCACCATCCCACCTTCACCACTCTTCCGTCAGGATTGTAAATCTGCCATCCGCGACTGTCGCTCACAGGCATGCGAACGTGGCAGAGCTTGTAGTCTGCATGGTCGGAGTCGAAGTAAATCTTTCCATCGCTTCCAAAGTTGTTGTATCCTGCGATAATCATCGTCTCCGAATTGAACGCATTGAATCCTATGGATTTGAACTGCGTTGGCTTGGAGATTGAAATTTCAGTCGTATCGGCATCTACGGAAATTGAGCCTTCAACACGAGCCAGAGTCGCCATTCCGTTATTGATTGACGCATCTCCGCCAGACGTTCTCACGATGAACGCGCTTGTGTCCGAGGTGTTGTCGCTAGAATACAGGTTCTCCGCATATTCGACCTTCTTTATCTGAACGTCACCGCTGCTGTCTGGCACGGTTCCGTTTACGCTCTTGACCGTTTCGTCGTCTGCGGCTGCTCCTATGTTCTTGCGAACCTGCTCCTTCTTGTGTTCGGTAAGGGACATCTCCGAAATCGTAACGACATCCGTGCGAAGCTTGTCGCGAAGGTTTGGCAGATATACTATAGATACCTTTACGTTGATTTCGGAACCCGAAAACTCTTCCGTTCCGTAGTCGCAGACCGTGTACAGTCCGCTTGTCGATGCCGGAAGCTGATAGTCAACCGCATCCTCGTCCTTCAGAACGTAGAAAATCGTGGCAACGCGGTCTGTCTCATAGCGTGTTCCGTACTGGTTAACGAAAGACATGTTCGCTGGCGTGTAGTCGAGACGGCCAATTCTCTTATGGAACACCTGAGCGTCGAAATCAAGCTCGTCGCGAACATCGCCGACAGCCGCCATACCGTATGTTCCCGTAGGAATGGCCGTTCCGCCTATGTCAACCGAAGGTATTATCACCGTTGACGCGGAGTATTCGGTATAGTCCTCAAGCTCTTCGTCTCTCCAGTTCGAAGGGCCTGACCAGTGCGGGTGGACGCAGAGCATGTTGAGGTCTGTCGTCACTATGGCGAAATATCCATCCTCGAAAAGTCCTCCGTTCGCAAGCTCTATGAACTGATAGTTTGAGCATCCTTCGACAGTTGAATCCTCCGTAGCTGCAAGGTTCACCATCTGAACGGAAGTTCCAAGGGATGGTGCATTTGCACACCAACCAACATACTTTACAGCTCCGGCCTTCGCATGGACGGTATAGCCTTTCGACAGGTCGCCTGCGACCTTGACGAAAGCGACCTTGTACATTGCGCGTACATCCGTCACTATCATTCCGTCCTCGATTGTCGCGAATCCACCTATGACATCCGTAGGATTGAACTGGTTGAATCCCTTTGCTATGAACGACACCGGCTTTGCGGCAACCAGCATGTCCGCGACATAGCCGATGTTTCCGTAGAGCTTCTTCAAGAACGCATTTCCGTTCGTAATGGAAGCATCTCCGCCTGCCGCCCTGAATATGAAACCGTCTGAAGGCTCGTCAATCGTCATATCGGACGAATAGATGTTGTCCGCAAACGGCACCTTTTCAAGAAACACGTTTCCGTTTTCGTCCGGCTTAACGTCATTTACGCTCGTCACGCTGTTCTTCAGGTTTGTGACGGTACGCTTGTCCTCGTCGGTATAGTCGTTTGTCGAAAGACCCTTGCCTTCAATCTTGTCAACCTTTCCAGCCTCGACCTGAGTTGCGCGTTCGTATTCCGACTGTATCGCTCGCGTATTCTCCTGTATTGCTCTCGTGTTCTGAGATTCGAGTTCTGATGCTGCGCTCATGTGTAGATAAATCCTTGTTATGGTACTATTTAGTTCGAATAAAACTTTAAGTATATGCCACTCTTTTTGGAGTTGCCGTCATTTTGAAGGTACAAGCCGTACTATGACGCCATTGTCCGTCTTGTTACGAGAAACTTGTCTTTTACGTATTCCTCTATTGAAAATACGCAAAAAACGCCTGCCGACAAAGACATGTTGGATGAATCGCCGTTCGCAGCACGGAATTGACTTCCAAATGCAAACGACGGCAGATTTCCTGCGGACGATATTCCTGTGCAGTCTACGACCAGGCTGGCTTCCCTCATTGGCGGAGGGTTTCCGAACGACGGCGAAGCTGACGACATTGTAACTTCTGTGACAGCAGTTCCTGCTATCGCCGTATATGAATTGCACGAATACGGTGAAATCTGCAACGTTCCAGACGAGAATTCTCCATTTTTATAGTTATGCGGATATGAAAGTCCGCTTATCCACGAATAAAAATGAACGGTCATCACAGGCACCCATGTGTTGGAGGTGCCGAAATAACAGTCCTCGTTGCTCGAAGATGCGACATAAAGCTTTATTCCGAACGTAGAAATGGCAGCACCATCTTCGGTTTCGGAAAAGTCTATGTAGTAATAGTTTCCATTGTTCACAAGAACCAAAGGCTCTTCAAAGGTAAATGTAACGTCAGTGTTTATTGTATTTGGATACGTCACCGGTTTCGATATTCCTACAACCACGTTGTCCGAATATCTCTTCATTCTTGCATATACAGTGTCAAATGGAGTTAAGCTAGATTCCTTTGTCCTAAGTACAAAATCCTTAAGAAGGTCTCCGTTCTCCATTCCGAAAAATCTGGGTCTAAAATACAGACGCTCGCCATTGGACTGGTTATCCGTCCATCCGGTTTTCTTCTGTATTGTAGACGAACGTGCGACAAGAGACGACTCTATGTCAATCTTCTCTTCAACTTCGGAAATCTTCTCTTCAACTTCGGCATTGGTTGCGAAATTTGTATTTTCCGTAACTTGTAGCGAAACGGTTTTACCGTCTCGCTTAAGTTCAAAAGGCTCATTTTGTGCAAGTGTTATTGTCATATCATATTCCTAGTTTTGTTTCTTAGTTATATGCAGATTTCTTTCGAATTTGCAGGCTTGAACACGGTATTGATTGTCTGGCCTCCGTCGGTATCATCGTAAATCTGCTTTACAGCATCAGAATTGTTAACACCGGCCTTAACCGTCACATTTCTATATGGCGATGGCTCTGTTATATTGCCAGTAAGGTGAAACTCTATGTTTTTATTTCCGCTTTCTATAATCACATATGAAACAAAATCTTGATTATTACCGGCATCATTTAAAAAAACAATTGAACTGCAATCTTGGCCAAATGTATTGGATAGATATTTCAATCCAAACGTATTGTTAAAGCAGCCGTTTTCGAACGTGTTGCTAACGCATCTGTTTCCTAACGTGTTGATGTAGCAGCCGTTTCCGAACGTGTTGTTGTAGCAGATGCTTCCGAACCTGTTGCTAACGCATCTGTTTCCTAACGTGTTGCTGTAGCAGCCGTTTCCTAACGTGTTGCTGTAGCAGCCGTTTCTGAACGTGTTGTTGTAGCAGAAGCTTCCTAACGTGTTGCTGTAGCAGCCGTTTCCTAACGTGTTGCTGTAGCAGCCGTCTCCTAACGTGTTGTTGTTGCAGTTGCTTCCGAACGTGTTGCTGTTGCAGTTGCTTCCGAACGTATTGTTTTCACAGCCGTTTTCGAACGTGTTGTTATTACATTTCGCTCCTTTAAATACAATACAATTCAATTTCTGCTTATACGTCTGCGTGAAATAAAAATTAATATGATTTCCAAATATAGAATTATTAAAACCATTAAGAGACAAATCGATGTTTTCTATTTCCGAGCCGCTATCGAAAGTATAGCGATATATTCCGCTTCCTTCACCAAACGCAAGAAATTGCAAACCTTTGAAATCATATGGACAATCGTTTCCAAACTCGTCAATAAGTCTATAGACTATTCCTTTGCAGCTGGACTTCGCCCAATCGAAACGGTTTCTGTCGTTATCCATGCAATACCACACCTTCCAAGCGGAAAGCTTGCACCCTTCGAAGTATTTCCTTCGAACGTCGCCGTCCACAATATCATCCGGAAGGTTTCCGTCATGTATTGCTGCCCTTGCAACTTCGTTCAGCGCATTTGGCGAATCCGCAACCACTATTATGTCGAAACTGTGTTCCGCGCTGCGGCTTTTGCTATTTCCGTTCGTGACGGCAACATAATCCGTTATCCTGTATGACGCGCCAGGCACGAGCTTTCCGGCATCGCGTCTCTCCTTCAATTCGGAATACGTCAACGACTCCATCACCTTTTGATAATCGTCAAATGTCTCTCCGCTGTCTGTCAGCATACCGTTTTTGTCAAACTTCGGTATGTTTCCTTCAACAGCCGATTCGACCTTATTAATCTTCGAGGCACCCATAGTCTCGAATGCCGAAAAGATACCGCTAGACTTTACTGGATTTACGCTTCCCTGTGTCGGAACGCTGTCGAATGTCAGAGTTCCCTGCTTATTCTTGAGAAGCTCGTCAACATCATCTTTCGTATAGCACTTTCTGACAGCCTTTGTAATCGCAGCGTTCGCCACTGGATTTGTACTGTTTTCGCTCAACGTTAAATCGACAGTGACACGGCCATCTCCATCCTTGTATGTTCTTTTTGCCGGATTTCCACTGTCTATGAGGTCGGCAAGGTTTGCGGCGTTTTCCGTAGCGTTCACCGCTATCTTGACATCTTGCCTATAATCGTCGTTGATTTGGTATATCCAACACCAATTCTCCACGTCATATTCGCCACGTACTGCATACGTCAGATACCATTTTCCGTAATGTCTGTCGTAGAGAGGAAGCCATTCGATGCCTGACCGTCCTATTGACTTAACATCATCCAGAGTAAGGGTATGCCCCTTTGGAAGAGAAATTCCCTCGGATTCAAGAGTTATGTCGTTATACAGAATCTGACCGACGTACAGATGCTCTATTATGTCTCCTTCATTCGTATACTCGACATGAACTTGCGTCATGTACTTTTCGGATGTATAGTCAGAAGAATTGTTTACAACGATGAAGTTTCCGTTTGACGCGCTAGACAGCGATTCGGCGGAAGACTTAACATCGCTCCAATCCGCGAATTCCCCTATGAAGGAATTTCCTCCGTCTAGGTCGGTAAGTAGCCTATGACCGCCTTCACCTCCTATTGTCACACTCAGGTCTGCATTTATCTGATTTAGCTTGCCTGAATAGTCTAATGATGAAATTGTCGGAAGCGAAACGTTGTTGTTTTCGTCAGGTCTTACTCCGTTTATGGACTTTACAGTTCCGAAGTTGCCTGAAACGCTGCTTACTACAGCCCATACGTATCCACGTGTAGCAAGGTTGTAGGTATTGTTGCAGTTTACGCTTACGTCTATGCTGCTCAGTCCGCAGTTGCTTTCCGAGCTTGCCAGTGTTGGAATGTTGTTATTTGCCGAAGCCATCTGAAACTAAGCCGTGATTTTTCTACTATTTAGTGTCAAAATAAAAAGAAAGATGGGCTGACGCATCAGCCCATCCATTCCATTTGCTCAGTCTCAAGACTGCTTTTTCGTCTTTTCGAACAGTATATCGACAAGCAGTTTCACAGCAGCCTCCGGTATCTTGAGCTTCAGTTTGGCAAGCTCCTCAACAGCAAGGGACACTATGATTCTCTTCTTCTCGTCTTCAGTCTTAAGAGAATACCTGACAGCTCCGTTCACACTGTCTATAACCGTGCGAATTACGTTCTGATACTTCGTATCGTTGATTAGAGAGCTGTTTTCGACCGCATCATCAACAAGCTTGAAATATGTGCTTGCCTCTTCACTTGCGAGAAACCCGAAAAGCTTGCCTACTGCGGTGCAGCACCAATTCCAAATCTTCTTCATACCGCTCCAGCCCCTCCATCCGAAACAGACTGACCGTAGACGTTCTGCAAGCATTCGCACATGTGGTTTATGAACTTCGATTCTATTGCCTTATGCAGAGAATGCTCTGCCATCTCGCGGTCTCCGGCCATGAACGAATCTATGGCGTCGGAAATATGGTCGTCAGAATTTTTTATAGTCATGTTTTCCATTGTCGTATCTCTTTCTGTTAAGCGTTATCCAGGAAGCTTTGCGCTCTTGTATCCTATAGAGCGTCCGCTGCCAGATGTCTGTGAAGCTCTCGCGTTCGTCGGCAGGTTTATCTTGCCGGATGTTGATGTCGTAGCTTCGTTATACCATATCGTAGAGAGAAGGGTATTCGAATCGGACGGAAGAATCTTGGACATATAAGACTCAGACGGAACGTCCACTCCATCAACTGTCGGATTGGATGGGGGGTTATACCCACGGAAGAAGAAATAGCTCTTCTTGTCGTTTCCGCTCCCCTCTGGACACAGAAGGGTTATGTGATATCCTCCAAGATTTCTGTCATTCATGCCATATGCCGCAAGATATTGTTCGAGAAACTTTGGATTGTCCTTCTTCTGTCTTTTCGCAACCTCTTCCATTCTCCATTTTTCTATATCTGGATTGTATGGAAATCCGAAGCATACTCCGCTTATCTTTCTGCACGTGAATTTCTTCGGTGCTGTGCCATTTAGGACTCCGCTGTACCTTTCATCCGAGAAGAACGGAGTAAAGTCAAGCTCCTTTATGTCACTTTCAACGTTGTCTATTACAATAAATTCCCTCGTAAACCCTATCGTTCTCTGATTTACAACCTCCTGCGACAGAACTATCTCCTTCTGGCGGCCTTTCGTCAGGAACGTAACCACCCTTCTGCTCGACTGCTGCTTTGCGGCAAGCATGGAAAGGAAGAACTGCTCGTTCCAATAGTCTCCTAGAACATTGCCGGTCTCCTTGTCGGTAAGTCCTGAAATTGCCTCGTCAACCTCTCCGTCGATGGATTCCGAAATCTCGCCATTGTTGTAGGCGGTATAAATCGCAAGGTCTTTTTCGCAATCGCCAGCCCTTGGATTGTTAAGCGGAACCCACACATATGTCTTGGACGGGTCTGAACACATCATTCGTCCTATGACAAATTCTTCGAGAAATTCGTCAGGCTGTACGGAACCGGCCTTCAGCAGCTCTATGAACTTCTGCACATCTATGCGTCCATCGTCCATGACACAATCATATTTTGCGAAATAGTCCGTGAACTTTCCGTAGTTCGGATTTCTTCCGTTTTTGGGAACTCCTATGTTCTCGACGCTCACACGATTGTTCTGAACTATGTTCCTTACGTTCTCGATAAAACGTATGCATCCTATCGTGCCTGTTATTCCGCACTGCCACGCAACATCGTTTGCAGTCATTCTTACTAGCTTGCAGACTTCTCTGTTCTTTTTGCGGTTTGGTGCCTGCAATATGCTTCCATGATAATCTGGATTTATGACTAGGTTTCCATCTTCTCCGATGTCATACACCTGCTTAGACACGAGATTCTTCGCCACATTTGCGTAGTTCTGTGCGACATCGCTGAGTGGATTGCCGTAGCTGTTTCCCTCTCGCCTGTCGGTTATGGCTATTTTTGGATGGAAAATAACATCTTCGGTGGTTATGATGTCTGAAAACTTCTCCCTTTGCTTGGCGACGGCAGAATCCAAGCTTACTGAATTCTTCTCGTAAGTATCTCTGGAAAAACCCCTTTCGAAACCACTTGCAGCGGCAAGTCCATCCCACAAAGACGCTCCGACGATATGTGAAAACGGATAAGGAAGTGCATCCCCCCAATCAGGCATTGGAGATTTTTCATCCTTCAATGCGCTCTTAACCTTGACGTTGACGTGGAAGAACTGAGGAAGAACGTCGTACTTTTCCAGCCTAAACGGAATGGCCTCTCCGGTGTCGATTTCCGCCTCTGACACATTTTCCGTATTATCTGAAACCTGCTGTTTGGAACTGTTTTTCTCAAATGCACTTTCGCATATTCGCCTTATGCTGCGAATAGGATTGCATCTGTAAATAGTATCTTCCTTTTTAGTTGCCATCGTCTGCGTCGAATATTTGATGACACTATTTAGGGTTTAATCGAGAAGCTTGTATTTAAACAAAAAATACAGAAATACGGACATTAAAACGGAAACAAATGACAATATGACAAAATCGAGAGACCCTATTGCAAATTTCACAAATCTTCCCACGCTTATCGACATCTTGTCGGACAAGAGAAGCTCGTTTTCTGTTTCGTCAGATATCAGTGCATCCATTACGCTGTCACTCCCCCTCGTCATAGATGGAGGAAAAACGCGAGATATGATTCCGTACACCATATGAATCATCCACACGCACATATTGTACAGTATGCCTGAAAAAACGTTCAGTTTTTTCGGATTGTACTCGATTTTCCTTGTCATGTCCGTGTATCATCTCCAACCCCTCGCAATTCCACCGAAGGCGAAGTATAAGTGTTTTTGTGGATATTATTTAGGGTTTTTTGCTCTATCGCTGTAGATATTCAAATCCACAGAAATCGGAATATTTCCCAGTTTTCGCCACAAAGCATGGGATATCCATGAATTCTTCATGAGACATAAGTTCTTCCATCCTCTTGTCTGCGCACATGAATACGCCGGATATCTTATGCTCTGTCATGAATCTCTTCAGCATTGAACAATACTCAGGACCGGAAGTCTTTGGTTCATACTTGAGAAGCAGCCTTTGCATGAAGTCATAGTCTTCACCCGATGGCCACACTATTCTGCTGCTATATCCGTTCAATATCTCTTCAAGCTGCTCGTAATGGAGAAAATCTAGGCAAAGCCACAAAGCGTTCTCAGTATAGGAGTTAAATGCAGAATCGTCAAAGCATCTGTCTATAAACCTGTCCATCACCGAGTAAATTGACATTTCTTCTCCCAAAAGAGAATCTGAAAATTCCATCAGTCCGACGGCCACCACAGAATCTGGCGCGTTTGCGTACATCCCAACCGTTCTGTCGAATTCTCTTGACACCACATAATGATTTGGCGTCGTAAACTTTATCTTCCACAGCTTCGATTTTTCATCCTGCTCTATCAATATTATATCTTCATTTCCATATCTATAGAACGAATTGTTTCTCTCTATATTTTTAGCCATGTTGTTTTTCCTTCGGTTTGTTTAGTTATACAATTTTCAGCATGTGGCTGGAATACCACAGCTTGTGCTCCTTGTTCCACTTGTCTTTAATTAATTCCATGAATTCGACATAATCCATTCCTTCGGCATCTTTCTGCGACAGATTTTTGGATATTGTCAGTTCTTCAATAGATGATTTTATAAAAGACAGCTCTTTTCTCGTGACATCGTTGTTTATGAGCTTGAAGAACGATGCAGGATTTACGCTGAACTCAACATCCTTGGAATACGTGCAGTCGCATTTGTACATTATCACGCATTTATCTTCCACCGAGCAAAAGCCGTGAAGAAAGCCCCTTGGAACCCAAAGTTGCTTGTGGTTCTTGCCATCAAGGGAAAAAATGGAAAAATGATTAAACGAGGCAGAATCTGGACGAGCGTCTATTATGATGTCTACAATTCTTCCCTCAACGCACTCTATGAGTTTTCCCTGAGTCTTTGGCGCAGCTTGAGCATGAAGACCCCTGAACACAAACCTAGATGAGGACGACATGTTTATCTGCTTGCACCAACTCATGTTCTCAAACCCATAACCAAGAGTTCCATCTTTGTAATTCTCGAAGAAATATCCCCTTTCGTCCCCGTGTATATCAGGCTCTGCGACGAACGGAATGTCACGCACAGGACGCGGACTTCCATTGGAATAGAAACTATACTTCTTTATTTTCTGTATTTTCATTGTGACTCTATTTTAATGCAAACTCATCAAGACGCATATCAAAACAGGTCAGAAAATCCGCACGACATGTGGCATAAGCTCAAACCTCTTGTCCGTGCTGTCAACCAACGATAGAACCGCATCCGATTCCGAAAACGCAAGAAGGTGACGGAAAAAGTCGTCATATCTCAAAACCTCGCCCTTGTCCATATCGTTAAGCCAATTGACAAGACTGTCGTGAACAAAGTCACCCTGCCACATGTCAATCAAACGAGAGGCCATGCACGAATCAAGCTTTGCGTATATCTCGTTGTTAAGATAATAATCGAAAACGTCGTTGCGCTCGATGTCTTCACAGGCATCATCCGCATCGAACACAAACATGAAGTCAACGCCGAACCTCTTGTCCTTGTCATCCCTTACGGTAGACTCGTTGATTCTGCGGTCGATGTCTTCGGTGATTGATATTCCATAGGATTCAAGCATCATCCTATCGACTTCAATCTCGTCTGGCAATACGTCTTCGGTCATCATCTCATTATTTAGTTGACGGTTCGAGATTTTCCGAAGGTTCAAGATTTACCTCGGACTCTGCCGTCGATTTTCTGATTGCATCCACTATATCTATCTGACTCCACGCCACACCTTCTGAATTGCCGTTTTCTGGCGTGACATCTATGGCCTTGGCTTTCTCCTCGGCCTGCTTCATTTCCGATTTTCTTTGAGCTTCCTTCAGCCTAAGTTCGGATTTGAAATATTCAAGTTCAAGCCTATGCTTTTGTTTCAACCTCTCGGAATCCATCGCAAGCCTGTATTGGTGTTCAAGCTTCATCTTCTCGGTGTTGTAGTTTATTATGTCGGCTATTCCGATTCGTATTCCCTCTATTATGTTTGCGGTTGACGATACGACATCCGGGTCTATGAGGTCTGTGGACTTTATGGCATCGACAAGCTGCAACATTATGTCCTCGCCGGTATGGATTAGGCTGGTCATGGCATCCAGAGACTGCTTGAATGTCGTTATGGCGGTTATTGCATTTTTCTTGGTGTCGTCGTTTGAGGTGAGGGGGTTGCTGTCCGCTTTGATGGCGGCATCCAATTCGCCAGTGGCGTCCTCGACATCCTGTTTCTTTTCCGCTATGGATTTGCTGAACGCCTCAAACTCTTTTCTTGAGTTAGCGAGCATCTCCTCTACGGATTTGACCTCATATGCCGAAAATAGGGAATCCCTATCGGTTATCCCAAGCTTTTCGTTAAGCTGCTTCAACGCCTCGTTGGTCGTGAGCATCTTTCCTTGCTCGTCAGTTTGCATCGCTCTCTACCGTCTCTTCGTCCTTTTTCTCGGTAGGATTCAATATTCGTCCTATCGCTATCGACAGCTCGTTGATTACCATGTCGGCATAATCCTTAGAAGCTTTAAACAGTGCAATCTGCGACTTCTTTTCGTTCGGAGCCGCGAACCTCAATGAAGACGACGCTACTATGTTTATTCGATTCTCCTTAAACTCGTCCTTTGTCTTTGGAAACTCGAACACGTCTGGAAGCTTTTTGTCCAGGTCTCGCTTCATGAGCCTAAGAAGTTCGTTCTGAATCTTCTCGGAGAGAACCGCCATATACCACTGCTTGAAGTATTCTTGGTTCTTCTGCATCTTTTCGCCGTCAGGCAGTATGGAGAATACATCGAACACGTTCCATACGTAATAAAATGGATAGTCCTTGTAGTATATGAAATGCTCTTCTTTGTCGTCTTTATTGTGAATCTTCTTTATTATTGGAGACTTTATGTCCACGTCAACTGACAATCCTCGCGGCAATTCATGGGTTTCGTAATTCACCTTCCACTGCTGAGAAAAAACCTCCCTCGACACATCGCTCGCAATCCTTCCGACGGCCTTGAGAATTTCTGTGGAGATTTCGCGGTATTCAGCCCCTCGCTCTATCCTGTCCATCCATTTTAAGACATCCCTGTTCTGAAACGTCCAATCCTTCGCGGTTGGATTTATCGTTTCCATTGTCTCGCTATCTATCAGCTTCTCTTCTTCCATATGTAAATTATATCCTTCTCTTAATTTTGCTTCGGCAGAAATACCGGATACACGGTTGCGTATTTTGAATGTCGCTCGGTAAATGGCCGTCTATAGACATAGTTTTCCGAAATGGCATATTGGTAGAAATCGCCGTCGTTCATGTCACACACTAGCATGCTTTTCACCGATTCGCATCTCTCCACGACATAATCGAAAATCCGTTCGGCAAGATAATCCAACGTGTAGCTGCTTGTTCCATAGAAGAATACGGCGACAGATTTTTCGCAAAACGTCTCTTCGGACGAGCGATTTCTGAATACAGCCGAAAACATACTTCCGTCGAACGTCAGAGAAAACGTGTCGAAAACATCGTCACTTGACTGATATTCTCTTTTGAGTTTTTTCACTTCCGCATTGATGGCATCAGAAACGAGCAAATCAAAGGCGGTATCCATTATGGACGGAAAAACAATTACACCACCCCTCCACCTACCTTGTAATTCGTTCGAAAAACGTATGTTTTTTATATTGTCCTTGCAAGTCTTGACAAAATCTTCATCGCATCCGTTTGACTGCGCAACGGTGTAATATCCGTAAGGGTGGAGAAGATGGAACCTGTCGGATTTGAATGTTCTTATGTTACTGTCAGAAAATATTCCCAAATGTAGACTCTTTCCAAACACCGTTGATTATATCATATTTGCAGAATTTTCGCAACACAAAAATAAGAAGGCTGTCAGAATCTTCTGACAGCCCCTTGACAAAACTCCTTTCGGAGCTTTTCTTACTTGAACATCGTGAACTTCTTCGTCTCGTTGATGCCGGGAACGTCACCGTTGAGGCCCTCAAGCGCGAGGAAGTAGTAGTAGTTCTCCGAACCCCAAACGTTGTCAAGTACGCCATAACGGGTACGAGCACCGAGGATTGGGCTGAAGGTACGTGGGTCAACAGCCTTGAGCATCTGCACAGGGATGTAAGGGCAGAAGATGATACCAGTATCACCCTTCTGAGAACCCTTGTATCCAAGGAGCAGGTAGTCACCCTCTGCGAACGTGTCGCGAATGAGGAGCTGGTTGCCGTTGTTAATCATTCCAACCTTGAGGAGCGAACCAACGCCAGTGTTTGGCACACTAGGAATCTTTCCATTCTCGTTGGCCTGGAAAGGCGTGGTCTGGAAACGCTGGATAAGCGAAGTAGCCTTTGTGGAGGCAATCGCAAAGTTGGCCGAACCCCTACGTGTGTTCTGCGCGATTATGTTGGAGTAGTAATTGATGTCCGTAATCAGCGTACCGAGACGGGACAGCTGGTCGTATCCATCAGCCGAAGCAGGCGTCCATGTAGCAATCTTGTCGCCGTTGATTGCAGCAAGAATCTGCGAAGAGAGAATCTGACGGTCGATTTCAGCTGCGAGTTCGTAGCCGATTCCGCTCATCATCTCTTCCGAGATGTCGATTCCCTGCATTGCATTCGCATCTTCCTGCACGTCAAGCGACCAGTGAGCCGCGAGCTTGCGGGTCTTTGCAACAACTTCCTTGTGGAGGAGGTTGAACTTGACCTGAGGATAGATAGGAGCATCAGTTCCGACACCTGCCCACTCGCCGTCCATCGTGTCAACGCCGGTTCCGTAGAGGTTAGCGTTCGTTCCGGCATACGCCTTCCACGCATTGGCCTTGGCATCGGCGCCAGAAGGAGCAACACCGGCCTTACCCGTGAAGTTCGCATACATGTTATTGTATCCGAGTTCGTATGGGTCGCCAGAGATACCCTTTCCGCTTACAGACGATGGGTTGAAGCTTCCATCAATCTGACCCTTCTTTCCGTACATCGCACGATAAGCAAACGCAAATCCGACAGGACCCGTCATAGGCTGTACGGACACCGTGTCGTGAGCCATCAGCTCAGGGAAGATACGGCGAACCATTGGAATAATGAGCGTAGGAAGAACGTTGTTCTGTACGCCATTGGCAACAGCTCCAGCGCCAGTGTATCCGGAGTTCGTTCCGAGTACGCCTGAACCTGCTGCTGGGGTGTTAAGACCCTGAATACCTGCCACTCCGACGTTCATCGCGTCAGTGCGGTCGAAAGCCTCGTTTACCGAAGCAAGCGTTGGCTTGCCCAGTGCGTTGCGTTCCGTGTTCTCAAGCACAACCGCAGTATCAAGGCGCATGTCCTCGTCTTCGATGTGCTTCGTCGCTTCGAGGACCGGAGTCCACTTCGTAAGCAACTGTTCTGCTAGTTCTGGTTTTATCATAGTTGTGTTTTCCTATTTGTTAGAAATCATTTTTGGTGGTTTCTGATTTTCTATTTAGTCAAATCAAGTTTTTATCATTTTTCTATACTTAGAAACGCATGTATTTGCACCCTGCAACATACCCGTCCATAAGTGTAGGAGTCTTCTGTGCAGCACTCTGCGTACTTTCGTTTACAGCAGTCTTGTTCGATGCAGCCGTTTTTTCAGAAGCCTCTTTAGCAAGTGTCTTCACAACAGTCGATTCGGAAATAACGTCGTTTACAACAGGTGTCGTATGACCGCGCTTGCGAAGCATCTTCTGATACTCCTTGTCGAAACATTCGTTAATCTGTGCGACAGATGCTCCCTTGAAGGATTCGAGCATTTCCTTCTGCTCGGAAACTGGAAGGGAAGATACTTTGCGAAGAAGATAATTTTCAGCACGGACAGACTCAAGCATCTGCTCGGCTGCAATTCTCTTCTTTGTCTGTGTCTGCAATCCGTCCTTGGCTTCGTCAAGTTCTTTCTGAACTGCCTCCTGAGCAGCCTGACGAGCCTCGCAAACGGTTTCATCATTTACGGCGAACGTGTGCTGCATGGACTCGAAAAGCTCCTCAAGCTTGTTCAAACGGTCGTAGTTCACAATCATCTTTTGTGGGAAGGATTCGTTAATCTTCTTTTCCACGAACTCGGATACGGCCTTCTTTGTCGATTCCTTGAAATATTCCTTTGTCTCGGCATGCGTCGCAAGTTCGACAAGCTTGGATGATATGTCGAATTCCTTGCAAAGTTCCTCAAGCTTTTCTATAAGCTGTTCCGAAACTTCGTTCTCATGTTCGTCACGCTCCTTGAAAGCCTCCTCTTTTCCTGCCTGGAATGCCGTCTCCTCAACACTCTTTATCGTGCTTTCACACATTTCCTTCGCGGAATCCGCGCCGTGCTTGAAAGACTTAACCTTTTCCTTGCGAAGCTTTTCCTCAGCAGCCTTTGTGCATTCCTCAAGAGCTTCTGCCTTGTATTTGTTGAATGCATCTTCAAGTTTCTTGTGTACGTCTTCGGTCAAAACGTTCTTTTCATCCTCCGTAAGAGAACCGACGTTTACCGATTCAATAAGCTGCTTTACATCTTCTTTTGTGAACATTGTGATACTATCAAATAAGGATGCTTCTATTTAGTCTCCTGAAAAATAAATTTTTATATTGACATAGAAACAGACTCGCATCCGCCTAAATAGAATCAGTTGCGAAAGAGATGTAAGCTGCTTTTCTGGGCACGTTCGCTTTCCGAAATTTGTTAGAAATAGAAAAGGCTTGGGGTTTCCCAAGCCTTTTTGATTCTTAGCATTATTCTATGCGGTTAATTAAAACTGCATCTTTGCTTTCCAAGTCTTAAAATCTGTACAGTTCTTTACCTTAATTCCATTCTTTTTGGATTCGGAAGTAGCCTGTACGGGTTTTGGCTGTGCAGCTTGCTGAGGCTGCTGGACAGGCTTCTGCTGTGGCTGTGCAGCTTGCTGAGGCTGCTGAGCCGTAGTCTGCTGAACAGGCTTCTGCTGAGCTGTTTGCTGTGTGGTTGCAGTTGTTGCAGTCTGTTGTAGCTGTGCAGCTTGCTGAGGCTGCTGGACAGGCTTCTGCTGAGACTGCGCCGCAGTGTTTGCAGGAGCGGCAGTTGGTGCGGCAGTTGGTGCGTCTTCGAATATGTTCTCGTGTCCTGCATCCAAATCAGCTATGCAATCTTCAACTTCCTGCCAACTATTGAAGGCGTATATCTCTCCATCTTTATTAAACACTATGGCATCGTTTCCTGCATCCTCGAATGAGAATCCATGACCCTCCATCTTTTCAATCATATTGTCGAACACCGATTCGTCGATGACAATACTGGATTCGTCGCAACTTTCCGCAGCTTCTTTTTCCCCCTCGGAATTTCCAAATTTGTCCTTGAAGTAGTCGTATGCCTTTTTACCTCCATATACGAGAAGGGGTGTAGCCGCTAAAGCGGCAGCTGCATATGGATGATTTTTCGCGAACGTCAATGCTGTCTGTCCAGCCTGCTTCATGTTTGTAAGCACTTTAGAGCCAGCCTTGGAGATATACTCTCCAGGAGCCTCTTTGAATTTGTCTATTTGAGCAGCTACATCCTTCTTAAAAGTATCGACTTTATTTTTCAAGTCGTTTCCTATTTTCTTCGCAACGACATAACCGCCGCCAGCTGCGGCAGCAGCAGTTCCAGTCGCTTTTGCTCCGCCCTTTACAACTTCTCCTCCAACTTTAGCCACGGCACGGCCAATTGGTTTTGCAACCTTCGTGGCCGCAGTTGCAACAGGCTTTATTACCTTTGAGCCAACCGTTGCGACAGGCTTAAGAATAGTACCGGCCTTCGGAAGAACTTTTCCAACTGTTCCTATAACAGGCCCACCAGGAATAGGAGTCATCAAAGCGATAGCATCTCCGGTAAGCTGAGCGGCTGTTTTGGTATCGTCAGCCCAAACAGCAGGCGTATCCTTCGTTACTATGATAGGTCTATTTCTAAAAGAGCCGTGGTCATTCCAAGAAGAAACATCACGATATGGTTTCACTTCGAGTCCGCCATGCGTTGTGTATGAATCGAGACCGTCTTCGTTTACAGTCTGCGATTCGCTGCCGGTTTTCTTGAGTTCGCGAGCCTTTTCTACTGCACTTTCTATAGAATCCGTGATTTTAACAGAAGACTCCTTGTCCTTTTTAACGGCATCGACCAACGCTATAAGTGCATTTGCAACCGCTATGACATCTCGGCCATGCTTGCCGACGAATCGTATGGTGGACATTGCACCACGCCCTATCTTTGCCAACGGAATTGCTTCGTTAACGCCTGTGGATTCGGCAACCTGCATGTATGCCTGCTCAAGCTGTAGCTGTGTGTTCATATGTGATGTTTAATATTGAATGTCACTATTTAGTAAAAATGACACATTATAAGACAAATGGGCATCCATTCGGATGCCCATCATCGTGTATCGTATATTCAGTCCTTAAAACTTCCTCTTAGCCTTCCAAGTCTTGAAATCGGAAAAGTCCTTGACAATAGGCTTTTTAATTCCTTTGGATTCGTCTGTCGCCGCCTTTGACGAAGATGCAGAACCTGTCGATGGCTTTACTACGGAGGAAATCTTTTCGCCTCCCTTGGACACTGCGCTTTTAACACTATTTACTGCACTGTTCAACTTTGGCGCAACCTTCTCACCGGCCTTAGCCACGGTATTTCCAACCTTTGTCGCAGCAGCGGAAAGCTTTGGAGAAACCTTTCCCGCGACAGCGTTCATCTTATTTGCCAAATTTGGTGAAATACCGCCTGCGGCAGCTCCGACGGCACCGCCTATTGCCGCGCCCTTTGCACCACCCTTGAGAACGTCTCCGACCAACGAGGAATCCTTGTCGGCTTTGCCTGTGATATGGTCTACGACAGCCTTGCCAGCTCCTACAACCGCACCGCCTGCCGCTCCTATCGCTCCACCGACTCCTGCGCTCTGCAAATTCTCGTTTGCGTTCTGAACACTCTCGGAAAAGTCATCGTTCGAAATGGAATCTTCGCCGTCGGAGTCCATGGACTGGAACATGTTTTCAACAGCCTCATCGTTCACTACTTCCGAAGTGTTGTCGGAAACTCCCTCGTTCGTCTTCTTGTCACTCGTGCGCATCATCTTTCCGAGTGCCACACCTCCTATAAGACCTATTCCGGCTCCAGCTCCCTTCATGAGAGTGTTTGCATTTTTTGCAACTGAGCTGAAATCGGAACCGGCTTTCGATACTGTCGCATCAAAATTGTCCATCGAAGTGTGCGCTCTGGAAGTTACACCCGAAATATCGCTTCCGGCCTTTGATACTGTTGCGTCTATGTTATCAAGCGAAGTGTTTGCGCGATTGCCAAGCTGTGAAACGGTGCCAGAAATTTCTCCTCCGACTCTGCTCACATTAGCGTCGAGATTATCCATTGATGCAGCCGCCCTGTTCTTGACGGTATCTATGGCATCCGACGCCTTTCCGCCAACGCTGCTTACGTTCGCATCAAGATTGTCCATCGAAGCCGCTGTTCTAGCCTTGACGGTATCTATGGCATCCGACGCCTTTCCGCCAACGCTGCTTACGTTCGCATCAACATTTCCAAGCGTCTGTCCAACACGACCGCTTATATCGTCAACAGCTCCGCCTAGCTTGTCGGATGTAGCCTTTACGGAAGAAGCCGCACCGCTAATGTTTTCCAAGCCATCTGAAACTGAAGAAGCCTTCTGCTTGATGCCTGAAAGTTTTCCTTTTACCTTGTCAAAAAAACCTGGCGACTTATCGTCTTCAGTTACCTGTCCGTCTTCAGGTTTTTTTTTTCCAATCATGTCGCCGACCTTATCTCCGATAAAGCCGCCTGCCGCCCCTCCAAGCATACCTCCGACCATGCTTCCGATTCCTGGGGCTACGGCATTTCCGACGAGCATGCCTCCGACAGAACCGGCTAGGCTTCCGACGGTATTTCCTGTAGCACCTTCGTCAACCTCCTTGTTTTCTCCATCGGAATTATCGTCATCGTCGTTCGTGGAAGCATTATCGTCTCCGTCGGAAGATGGAAGACCGCCATCTCCTTCATTGTCTCCGCCACCAAGACCGTCGTCTCCGCCTAGACCGTCTCCTGAGTCAAGACCGCCTTCGCCATCGTCGGCATTTCCTTCTCCATCATCGTCAGAATTTCCATCGTCGTTGGTGTCTGAATTCTCATCGTCATCGCTCTGTCCCTCATCCTCGTCTTCATCATCCTTAAGGATTGGGTCGTCAGGCTCGATGTCAAGTTTCTCCATCAAAGAGTGGTTTCTGTCACGGAGTTCCTCGATAATTTTATCGAGTCCCGCCAACACGTCAGTTTCTTTCATCATAGGTTGAATGCCTTAATAAGTATTTTGATGACACTATTTAGGCGAGAGACTTAAAACTTACAGTTTACCATACAATGAAATCAACAGTCCAATCATCTGTAGGCTTGGGTCTGTAACCTGACTCATGCGATATGCAGAATCCGCAATCATCGGAATGGTGGTATGGCTGTATCCGTTTCGCATTACGGATTCCATGAGTGAACTTGCAAAAATCTCATAATCCCCAGAAAATATTTGTGTATTGCCAGTTACAGTCATTCGCACAGTTCTGTAGTCCTTTCCATCCTTGACCATCTTGAGAATCTTATCGGCGAAAGTGTCAAGTTCACTTGAGGCAGTATTTACCTTTGCGTCATCTTTTATTCGCAAAGTACCGTCAAAGCACATCAACTGTGCCGTATTGATTATTAGACGTATATCAGGCATGCTTGGAGCGACAAATTTCTTCGTGAATTCAAGCGCGGTTTCACGGTCGTACTTTATCCCCTCGGCATCCCATATAGTCTTCAATCGGCATGCTACGTCCTTGAGCGTAAAACCTATATGGAGTTTTGGGCAGCGTGAAAAGATAGGCTCGATAATCTTCTTCGGATAATTGCAGGTTATTATGAATCTCGTATCTGTGAAAGACTCCATCAGAGAACGCAACGCCTTCTGCATTCCATTTGCAGCCGCGTTTCCGCCTGACGCTGCATCGAACTCGTCCAGAATTATGCACTTAATCCTGCCAGACGAAGCCGATTCACAGAAAGGCTGAATCCTATTCCTAACGACATCGACGGTTCCGTCAACGCCGCAGTTTAGAAAAAGGGTCTCAGCATCGACAGACCTAGCCAACAATCTTGCCAATGTCGATTTTCCTATGCCTGCCGTTCCAAACAGCGTCATGCTAGAAATATCCTTGGATTCAATCATGGATTTCAGCAGGTCCTTCGTATCTGCGTTAAGAACCATGTCATCCAACGTTCGAGGGCGATATTTTTCAACCCACGAAACGCTTACGTTCTTTACCGTCTTGTCATCGTTCTCGTTTGTCGAGAATATGTCTATCTTTTCTTCTGTGTTTTCTGTTTCCATGTCAATTCCGTCCTAAAAAATGTCAAATGAAGCGTCCTCTACGGATTTCGTAGGGTCGAACTTCGAATAGTTCATGATATTTACATAATTTTCGAGGGACTTTGTGAAAATCTTCTCAAACATCTTGTTGTAGTCCTGATGGAACATAGTCCTGAACTCGTCTGGAAATACACCCTTAAACCCGACAACATCAAGCCCATATGGATTGGTTGGAAGAACATAGGAATATCGCATTTCGTCTCCAATTCCTATATTGGGATATTTTCCTCCTATGTTAAGCTCTTCAAGCAGTCCATTGTATATGTTTGCAGCTCTCGCATGTACGCCCGCGCCCTTTTCCGACTTCGTAAGGCTTATTGCGGCTTTCGGCGTTCTAAGCTTCTTGTAGAACGACATATCGCCCCAATCCAACTTTATAAACTTCCTATACGCCTCGTTAACAGCCGATATGTAGTCGCTTTCGCTCCACCGTCTCGTCATTGTCGTTTCATAGATGTCCTTTAAAAACGTCTTCATCGAAGCTGGTATTTCAGCCTTCTTTACGGAAATGCCAGAATATTTGAATTTATCGCACGGAAGGTCGTCCGAAATAATCTTGTGAACTATGTAATGCTTCTTCTTGAAATAGAACCCCTCCGCAGCAATATACTCCAACGCATACCTCAGCACACTCCCCTGCGTAGTGTAGCAGTTGGTGTTTATTAGCTGCTCGACGTTCGCGTTCACAAGCTTCATTATATTGTATGCGTCGTCTACGACGGCCTTCTTGACGTTTTCTGGAAGTTCGGAAAACCGCGTATCCTCTGAAATTCCGGCTTCGCGGCATTTGCTCTTGGTTATTGGAGAGAGGTTTATAAACTGAGAGTTGTGGACTAACACTCCATTCGCGTAGTATACATGCATCCCAGACTTGACTTCAAGGTCATACACCCAGCATCCTTGCTCGTTTGGGTCTTCTTCTACGGATTCTACCGTTGCGGCTCCTGTACTAGCATACAGTGAAAACATCGGGTCTCCACCGGCATAAGCATAAGATTCCTGCTCTCCGTCGAACACCCTTTTGCATTCGGCCATTGTGAAATCCTTGGCCTTGTCTATGAATTCCTCAAGAACCGGAAGCTTGTCTCCTACCTTAAGCTCCTTGGCAGACTTGAACCCTATTAGGTTTTCTATTGAATACTTGTCTGGTTCATCAATGCATTCATGGGAATCTAGCTTCTCAAGCATCTCGTCGAACAAATCGTTGTAGTATGAACATGTATGGTCGTTCGTTGTCTTGAGAATGAATTTCTTTCCATCGGAAACGCGAGACGCACGGATTGTATATATCGGCTTTGTAACAAAATGCCTCGATATGCAAACCACATCGGAATACGTGTCGGACCTTTTTCTATCAAACATGGAAAACACGCCAGAACCGTAGTCTCCTACGCGAACCTTCACCGTTCCGCTATTCGGTCTTATCAGAAAATTGGAATTATCTCCGTTTTTAACCTCTTCCACATCCATTTTTGATGAAAGGATGTCCCAGAGTCTGCCTATGTTTAGATTTACGTCTTTCATCTCTCAACCGTTAAATTTCACCGCAGGAAGCCTATAGTCGTAATCGAAATACTTCGTCTTCCCAAGAACATACATTGCATTATCTTCCGAGGAGTGGAGAGAAACCTTGTCGCCTATTCCATATCCCCGATATTCGCAACCTTCTCCTATCGACCTGACTATTCCATACGGGTCTATATCCGTAATCTGAATAAAGCCGTATTCGTTTATAGTCTCTTTTGGCTCAACAGCCTCAAGTATTATTCTTCCCTTAAGGGCATGAACTTCATTTCCGTTTACATCTGTCCTAAAAAGCACGTTCTTGCAATTTATGAAAGAGATTGGAAACGTATCGGCAAAACGGGCAAGCATGTCAACATACACGTAGTCTCCAACATTTATCGATGTCTTCTCATTCACCTTCGCGCCTTGCTTGACAACCCTGTACCAGAACATGCGAGTATTCCTGTTGAGGGAGTCCACCATAACTATTTCACCGTTTCTCTGCTCTACATTTGGAACCTCTGCACGAATACACATCATGTCGTCTCCCATTTGCCGTGGAATGACATCATATTCTCCGTCTGATTGTCCTATCTGCTGAATGTTCATACTATTGCTCCATAAGCAATGGATAGATTATAGCACAGAAGCGGTTTTTCCGCAACAGAAAAAACCGCTTCTATCATTTTTATCCTATTATGGAGTCCTCTATCCGACAAGCTCTCTCGCATCGCATGGGTATTTCGACACGAAAATCTCGCCTGCGCAATTTCGGCTGTTCGCCTCCATTACGTTTGATGGCGGAGGTGCAATAAACACGGACTCGCAAACTGAATTTTCCTTGAAGGTGAACCGTTTCATCGTCCCTTTGTCGAATGGACTGTCTTCGGCATTCACTTTGTTCAAAGAGGTGAAATATTCCTGAGCTATGTCGTTCAGTTTCGCATCCTTCCCAAACCACCTCTGTTCAGTGCCAACAGGGTCTCCATTCGGGTACTGTGTCGTCACATAATAGTATGGGGCTTCGCCTGGGGGACAAATAAGAACCGATTCCTGACGATACTTCTGTCCAAGTGCTATCGCAGCCTTTTTTACGCGCTCAAATGGATTTTCGTCACTGTTTCCAGACTGCGCTGGAATAAGAAACGACCTTTCGAACACATCTTCGCCAGGAGTTACCTCAGGATGTTCGTTGTCGCGACCTTCCTTGTATCCTCCAAAAACCTGTACATATCCAAGTCCCATGCTTTTGAGGTCTGACTGCAACTCCTTGGTCTTCACGTTGTTCCAATATTTCGGATTGACGTATGTTGACTGCAAATTCTTCGATAGAGCCTTAAACTCGTCGCTATCGGTTCCACCAAGCTTTCCAACCTCATATGCAGCCCAGTCTCCCCTGCATGCGGAAACTATGCAGTAGCCAACATCCTGCTTTCCGAGGACATGAGCAAGTGACGCTTCGCTAAGCTCTGTCGCACATGTTGATTCAACGACCTGCTTATACGCTTCAGCTATTTTCTTGTTAAACAATATATCCATAAGCCTATTTTTCCGTAACACCGTTAAGTATACTACATTACTCAGTTTTTGTCAATATTAAATCTTCTTCAAAAGAGTATCCCACGCACCAAGTATTATTTCCTTCTTTTTTGCGGAATCGAAGGTTTTTGTTGAAGAATTGATTGCTCTCTCGTATTCCTCAAGAGTACATTCCACTATCTGACCATGTGTATCAATCATGAAATCCTTCGATTCAAGCACACCTTCGCAGAACAGTCCTATGCTTGGGTCGCATACTAGGTCAATCGTGCTGAGCGAATAGTTCCTTACATAATCTCCAACTATTTCCCCTACACCTCTTGTTGACATGCCCATCGGAGTGTCGTAATCTATATAAGCCTTTGCGAGGTCTGCGGCTGGAGTTCCCTTTTGGTTGTGAGCTGGGTCGCTATACATCAAAGTTGCCACTCCGTTCCAAACCTTGTTTTCGGGGTCAAGTTCTAGGTCGAGTATTTTTATCGCAGCCCTTGAACGGTCAACCTTGTTGTCCGTTGGATGTTCAAAGTCTCCAAAAGCGCGAGATGGTCTTACAGAATCTTCGATAAACTTGTCAACCTGCGGTTTCAGTTCATTGAAATCGTACATCCTATGGTTTCTGTTCAACTTGTCGGCAACTATGAATGTTCCACGAAAATTGTATGGATGAAAACCGTCCTCACGAGCTTTCGAATTATCGAAAGTCACTGCCCTTTCAAGAGCGTCTCTCGTATCTTCAACAATAAGCTTAAGCATGGTTTGAAAATGTTTTATGTCATTATTTAGGGTTTATTAACAGAAATGACATAATGCAATCATTTTTCAAACATGGTGTCGAGACTCTTTTCCAGCGATTGATGCTTCTGATAATGGCCTGCATGTTTTATGCCAAACTCTCTTTTGAACACCCGCGAAAGAGTCTTTCCGCCTGTGGCATGGCCACCCTTGAACTCTTTTCTAAACACCGAACTTAAGCTCTTTCCACCCTTCGAAGAGCCGCTTCCATCACCGAACACATCGTTGAATACGTCTGCCAGTGTCGTGGTTTTGGATGAAGCCTCTCCTCCATCTTTTCCAAATTCAGAATTGAATACGTCGGTAAGTGTTCCCCTTGATTTATCGCGCTCCGACTGAGTTCCAAAAGAATCCTTGAACGCATCATGAAGCGAACCGTTGCGTTTTGAATGTTTCGTGTTTCGTCCAAAGGAATCTTTAAATACGTCGGAGAGAGTCTCCTTTCCGTCGAAACCGCTCAATCCTCGTATTCCACGTTCCGTTTCAGGATACTTCTTCGCCCCACGGTCAGATTTCTCTCTGTTACGTTCTCCGAAATCGCCAAATTCTGGATTTTCCGGCATTTCGCGCTCAGCCGAGGTCTTTCCGGAATCATCTCTAAGGTCAAGCTCGTCAGCAGTTGTCTGTGTTATGTTTCCGCTGTTTGCGAATTCATCAAATCCTGCATCAGCAGCAGCGTTCATCTGTTCAGAACCAAGGTCAAGGGAGTCGCCTGCCGCAGGAGCGGCTGTCATATCAGTGGCTGGAACTTCAGCCGTTCCACCACCCATTTCCGGTGCAGGCGCGGCACCTGCGTCAGCTGGAGCAGGCGCTGCGCCAGCCCCCATGTCAGCCGGTGGTGTTCCTCCACCCATGTCGGCAGGCGGTGTTGCGCCTCCGGCGGCCATACCATCTGGATTGTCAAGATACTTCTCGTTGTCAAGGTAAATGTTGGCATTTGCCTTTGCAGCTCCAATCTGCTGTGCCATCCATTCAGTCTGTGCCTTGAACAATGCCTCTCTTCGTACCTCTACCTCATTTTCTTTTATTTCGCTATCAGTGAAATTGAACACTTTTTTCAGAAGAAGATTCTTGCTGAGAAACTCCACGGAAGCAGCAGAATTCACGATATCGAGAGCGTCACGGAATCTTGTCTGCGCCTGATAGTTTTCAAAAAGTGCAGGTGGAATCATCTCCACATCTATCTCACTTTCGTGAAGGTCGTATTTCGTAAACAGACCCTTCATCCTGAGGTGAGTTATAAATGTCTTCTTGACCGCAGCCGCAAACATCGTCTGATATCTCACGATACTCTGCGCGAACGAATATTCTTCGTTCTGTATCGACTGCTTGTCCTGTCGGTTCGCCGCATTCTCAGACCACCTCTGCCAAGGAATTCCGAGAAACTTCAGCATTCTCTTTAGAAAATATTCTACGTCATGAAGCTCGTTGTAGTGGCTAGTTGAAGCAAGGCTCGTTACTGACGTTCCTGCACCTTCGCCTATCTTCCAAAAATAATATGCATCGAGCATGGTTTCGGCGTTATAGACATTTGTCACCGCTCCGCTTCCCTGAACGGCCTTTCTCGACTTATGAGCCATCGCCATTTCACGAACCTTCTGCTCGGCCTTCTTAGCTGGCATTCCAGCAAGGTCAACGTTGAACACAAGCTTCTCAGGTGCTCTTGTAATCCTATATATCACGATTGCATCGTGCATGAGGAGAAGCTGACGTGTTGGAACTGCAACTTTCTCGATTACCGGAAACACGACAGAACCGTCTTCCGAAAGAACGCCAGAATTCATGTAAGTAACCTGTTCGAACGGCATGACGATTTTGTTCTTCATGTCTAGCGAATATGTATACGAATATGCAGGAATCTGCCTTATGGCGTTGAACACCGTAGACGACTGACCGGCATATGACGTTCCGCCGTATGCTGAAAATTGTGTATACGTCTTGAGTCTTTCGGGGTCGAGATACAGCCCCTCAATCTGTCCGGTTCGTCTGTTTCTCAAAAAATCATAGAACATGGTAGGCATATACTTAAACCCTATTATACCATATTCTGGATGATTGTGGTCTATGACATTCTCAAAACACAGTTCGCCTTCTATTAGGAATTTCCTAATCATGTTGAATCCTGTGGTCTTAAGGTCGTAATGAGATACTAGATTCTTAAATTCTTCTTGAAGTACTGAATCCTCTCCAGACGAGAACTTCGAATCCGCGCACTTAAACTTGAGCCTAAGATAATCTCCATTTATGTCTGCGTGAAGAAAATCATTTGCAATTTCGTTTATGCACCAATCAAGCTCAGGATATCTTGCAAGATTGTCGTATGCCTGAATTCTTGCTATCTTGTTTGTATCTACAGGAAGGGCAAGTCCGAGTTCCGTATTTCCGAATGACGAATCCGTGTTAGTATTGTTTGCAAGAACACCGGCCGCACCAAACGGATTTCCTCCCCTGTTAAACGAATTGTTTCCAATTACGAGGGAATTCGCCGTTACCGAAAATTTGTCTATGCTTTTTCGAATTGAGCTTTTAACAGAATCCATGAACTCGCCACCGGCTGGATTGTGCGGTATGTCGGTAACTCCATCCGTGGAAACAGGCTTTGTTCTCCTGAAGAATCTGTCGATAATGGATGCCATCTGCGAAAAAGTTCTCTTATGTTAAATTATACAACGTGGATTAGAACGATATGCTATTGTTAAGCACAGCATTGTTAAGGGACTCTTCTCCGAACTTCTGCCAGTTCATAATCATCCTCAACGCATCCTGGTTGTTTAACTTCTTTGCAAGAGAAACGACTGTCTCGCCATCCTTCGTCTTGTATTCTAGGTCCGAAACTGGAAGAATTTCGGCAAATATGTTTGGTGTCCATATTGAACCCCCACCTCGCCTCATAAGACATACCATGAGAGCGGAATACTGACCGTCCCTATATCCACGGTCTACACCTCCGGCTTTCACTATCTCACGAGCAAATTCATATGGGTCTATTCCTGGTATTTCCGCGACGGCCTGTAATGGTCTTGCTCCAAATCCGTCTTTGTCGTTCACAAGCTCTCGTATTTCTGGAACTGCGAGCACCAGCTTTAGGCATTGAAGATTCTTTCCACGGATTGCCGCAGTTATTGGATTCAATCCGCTATATCTCTTCATCGCCTTATATCCGGCCTTGAGAATCGCCCTTACGTTCATGTCGTTACCCATGAGACACTGCCATGTAAGAGCATCGACAAGACCAAGGTCTATCGAAGGAATATCCTCATACAACCCAGAATCATTAAGCCACATTGGAATATGACTGCTTTGTACGGGACGATTTGTCGATACGCCCTGATTCAACGCAGCTTCTACCGATGTTATATCCTGTGCGAACACGCCGCTTTTAGAATTGCATGTGGATGATGTTTTACAAAACGGAGAAACTAGAACCTTTTCCGAAAATTTGGAGTTTGGATGCTTTTCGGTGTCAGTTCTGACAAATCTATTGGTTGCATCGCCACCCTGTCCAATAACCGTCTTCTCGCTCTTATCGCCATCGATGTTAAACTGTCTGTCCTTAATCGCCTTTTTGTGAAGAGATTCGGCTTTTCTAGTATTTTCACATACTAAACGGTATGCTGCATAAATGCTTACTGGCTTTTCCATGTGCATGATAAAATGATTTGACACTATTTAGTCAATCATATTTTAGCAAAGAAGTCTAAATAATGGCATACATATTGTTTAATCCTTATGGAACAGTTCAAAAGAAACGATTTTAGAAACATCTGCGAAGCATATGAACAAATGAATTCCGTAGATGAAGGAGTTTGGGATAGCACAAAGGAGCTTGCTCGAAAGGGTGTAAGAGGCGCGGAACGTCTAGCAGGCGATGCCATAGCCGGTACAGGTCGGGCTATTGGAAGGGGAATAGGAGGAAGCGTCCGACTTGCAGGACGTGGATTGGCCGATGCTGGCCGTTCCCTTGGACGTGGAATACGTTCTGGCGCTGAATCGCTTGGTCGTGGACTTGGAAGATTTGCAAGTGCAACTGGCGAAGAGGGGGTAAAAGCAGGAGTTGGAACTGCAAAGGTATTGGGAAAAGGACTTTGGGGAGCTACAAAGCTTGCTGGTAAAACTGCACTGGGAGTTGCGACTTTTAACGGAGACAGGATAAAACAGGCGTGGAGCGATGCCGGTGATGGTTTTGGAAAGACGGTATCTGACATAGAGAAATCAGCAGGTCGCGTTGCCGATAGGATAGGCGGAGGACTTGCCGACGGCGCAAAGGCGGTTGGCAATGGGCTTGTCAATACAGTAACAGGAACTGGCGAATACATAGGCCGTCAGGCGGCTGATGGAGTAAAAACGGCTTGGAGGGGTGTAACTCAAACTGCATCTGGAATCGGAGACACTGTGAGCAAGGCAGCGCACAACACGATGGACAACATCCATGCGGAAAACGAAAAGCTTCGTGCTGAGCGCGATGCCGCCGATGCGGAAAAATCCGCCAAGAAAGCTGCCGAGAAAGCTGAAAAAGAAGCAAAAAAGAAAAAATACGACAATCTACGAAAGAAATTTGGAGCCCGTGTGAAAGTAAAGAAGAACATGGACAAGATTGATGCACGTATAGCAAAAAGAAAGGAAGACGCAAAGAAACAGGCCGAAGCCGAAGCCGCAAAAAGAGAAAAGATTTCGAAAAAGGCAGACGCAGCTCTCGCAAAACACGACGCAGATGAGAAGAAGGCCGAACAGAAACGTGCTGAAAAGGCCGCTGCTGCTGAAAAAAAGGACAGAGAAGACGCAGAAGCCGCAAAAAAGAAGGCAGCGCAAAAAGCTGAAAAGGAAGTAAAATCCGCATGGAAAAAGCGCAATGATGGAACAGCGTCTGAAATTTCCGACGAAGAAAAGAAACGACAGGAAGAAGAAATGTGGGACCAGCATGAACGCGAAAACGCAAAGGCCAATGCTGCGGCTGGAGCCGAAATCGAGCATATCCATGCGGATGCCATGAAAGCTGACGATGCGAAGAAGCGCAAACACGGAATAAGCCTGTTTCAAAGATGGAAAAAGCGCGGTGAAGAAAAGAAGGCAGCTCAGAAAAAGGCGGAAGAGGAACAGAGGGCTGCGCTTAATCGTGAACTCAAAGGTGAAGAAAAATACAACGATGCTCTTGCCATGTCAGAATCGACAGGTGTCAATAGCTTTTCGATAAAGATATTCAACACAGACCTTGATGCAATATATTCGAATTCAATATCCTGTGATTGTGAAAATCTTCCATCAGCCGCCGAAAGGATACTTGGAGGAATAAAACTCGGAATCCCCTCCGATGTCATATCCGACATAAAGGAAATGCTGAACGGAATCACCGCTGAAGATTGGGTTGAGATGAAGCAATCAAAAGACCGCGTAAGCTATGAGTTCGTGTCTGACGATTACGGCGAGCTTGAAATATCCATAGAGGCCGAATAAAAACATCATCGGTACAATAACAAAAAAGAGAGCGGAATTCGCTCTCTTTTTTTTAATGTCCGTAAATCATCCGCTTCAACTGGTCAAGCTCTCGTTCGGTTACAACTAAAAACTGCGCCCCTATGTTCTTTGCTATTTTTGCAGCTGCCATCCACTTGCAGTAGTTCTTTATCCGTATCTTCTCCGAAATCATGGCATTCTTCGTTCTTCGTTTCGTCTTGTTGACCTCTATGTCGTGAATCGACTTCACTTCAACCCAGTACGTCTGTATGCCTGTAGCGGACTTAAGCTTTATTATAAAGTCTATCACGTACTGCCGAACAGGATTGGTGCGTCTTCCGCTTCTGTCAAGTTCAAACGACGATTTATCAGTATAAGGAATTCTTCTGGATTCATACTCCCACGAAACGACATTTCCCGCTTCCACCGAATCAAGCATCAACATTAGCCGCAGTTCGAGCTTCGACCGAAATATCGGCCTTTTCGCAGGCCCTTTGTAAGGACCGCCGACGCGAGGATTGTAAGTCCCCTGCAAAGACTGATATCTACCGTTTGCCGACTTCTTTATGGCTGAAAAAACTGATATTCCCTGAGACGGAGAAGGCATCATTAACTCCTGTCGTACAATATTGTCGGTTTTGCCGTCTTTCCATCGTCTTCGGTTTCCGAAGATGCAAATGCGCAAAGCTTCTTTTCGCCAAATGAATTTATGGCAACCCTGTTATTCTTGAATATATAATATCCGTCGCGATTTCTGTATCCGACATCCTTGTAAGTAAATCCGTCAATATAGTCGAATCCATCCTTGAGAACATTTGAAAACTCTGTAAGTGTTACTGTCGTTTCCAGGTTTGACGTGGTAAACACAAGCTGTCCGTTAAGCACTCGGAGATACATCATGTTCTTCGGCTTTCCTATGATGGCCGTCGGCTCATCTATGTTCGTCACCTTGACTCTCCACGTCTTCGAACCCCAGTATATGTTCCATCCATTCGTAAGAAGCTGTGTTTTGTCCGAAAACTCACAGATGATTAGATAGTTGTCGTCTGTGTATTTTCCATCATCCCATCCATCTTCGTAGAGGTCATAGTCGAATATCTCATCGACAGGCTTAGAATATGGACTGCGCTGTTTTTTCTTCTTGAACGTGTCCGCCTTTGAATATCCACCATATACGTCTGAATCTATGGATGCCGATGGAGACGACCAATCAAAATTGTTGCTGTCTATAACGTCTGAACGATTCTGCGAGTAATCCATTATGTTGTCTCTGCTCTTCTTGGATGCCTCTTCGGGTTCGAGAGATTCGTGAGAGGATATGCGCCTTACGGCTGCGCACTTGTAAACGTATTTACCGACAAATGGAGAAAGGCCGTCGGCATTGGTTGGCTTTCTCGAAATCACTTCAGTTATCTCATACTGCTCCTTGACCCCATCTTCGGTCTTGTAGTCGATTTCTATTATGTCTCCGGCATTTGGATGTATCTCGGATACCACCTTTTCGTTTTCGAAGAAATTAGAATAAAGAATATCTCCATGGACGCTATATTTCACACGACTGCCTGACGAAGAGTCGTAGTCAACATATATGTTTGCAGAATAGTACCCGTCCCTGTAGTCTGTCGAAAAACTTCTGTATATGAAGGGGTTGTAGGCAACCGAATAGCATGGGATGCTCGCGTTTTTTATTATAGGCTCTGCGTTCTCCACAACCTCATTGTCTGGAACGTCAAGAACAAGATTTCCGCTCATCACATCCGAATAGAACGGCATCGTTATCTGGTTGTTCTTTCTCAGCGTATAGCCTGATGTTGCTGATATAGGATAGTTTTTGAAACAACCTATGTCATCTACGAAAGAAACTGCGAACTCGTTTATGCCAAAATACAATATAACCTTATCGGACGGAACGAAACCCTCTCCGTTCAATATGAAATTATAGTCGTTAAACTCTACGAAAGCCCTTATCCCAGTCTTTTTGCTAAACTTAGGGTCGCTCTTATAGCCATATATGGCTTCTTCCGTAGAATTGGACATGTAGTCCGTATCCCTGCGATAGTACGTAACATCATAACCATGCTGACGTATGATGTCGTTGTAGTAATTGTTCATCAAAGCTCGTTCCTCTTTTACGGAATCGAGCTTTGCGTAACGCAGTTCTTGTGGACGGTAAATCGACATTTGTCACTATTTAGTGCCAAATGTGACGCTTTTACGTTATTGTACGTCTATTCTTTTATCACCGTACCGTATTCATAACCGTCATCTATGCAATAATCAGAATAGTCTATTCCAAGTTTTTTATTTACTTGGTGTATGGAATTTCTATTTTTATCAGTCACTATGCCCTGAGAGTTTGAAAATGACAATTGGCAACATGGAACGACGACAGATGCATACTTGTTGAACTTTTTGGAATCAAGATATTTTGAATGATTTAAGTCGGCTATCTTCAGTTTTATCTCGCAGCTATACAGAATCTCTTTCATTGCTCTTCTCGACAGGGCATAGCATCCTGTGCTGTGGAGCATATCATATCGTGAAAAAAACTCGTTTACCTTTGGCTTGCAGCATTCATCAAGAGTTTTTCCGTCTATAATATTTGGATTGTAATTTACCGCATCATAATCGGAAGGCGTTGCATCGAATATCTGCTCAATCTTGCCAATGTCTCTAAGAAATCGTATATCGTCTTCTATTATAAGGACATTTCTGCATCCTGCCATATACGCAGATTTTATGCATTCAAAATTAGCCATCGCAATATTGAACTCAGTCTGTGTTCGGCACTCGGTATATCCACGTTTTTTCATCGTATCAAAAAGAATCTGATACATCGGACAGGCTACCGTATATTTCCAGCTAAAGTTTGGCAACCCCAAAATACCAATCCTCCGAAGCTCGGCTTCCATGCCGCGTCTTCTTTCGGAATACGCTGAAAAGTTTATGCAGAATATTCTGTCAAATTTTGAAGTCCAATCAATCATAATACCCCACCTTCGGTATGTAGCATTTTCCATATCCGTCTTTTTGCATGCTCTTGAGGCAATTTCCCTTCCATTCCCTATAACCGTCATCAGAATCTGGTCTATGGAGAATCTGAGGTCTTTCGTCAAACAGGAACATGCACACCTTTCCGTAGCTTCTCCACAGCTTATTCTCAAGCATCGAATCATCGCCGCCGTACAGTGCAATGTTTCCGCCATTGGCCAAATCAGTAGAATATCCTCCTATTTCAGAAAACATCCCAACACGCATGGCCATCAAAGCACCACCAAGAAAACCCCCAAAATTGTCAAGAGGGTGATATTCAACACCACATAGAGGAACGGCTATATCATGACGTATGTGGATTCCCTCGGCCATCTTATGGTAACTGGACTTCTTGGAAAAAGCCTCATCTTCATAATATTCAAAACCGATAAACCCAAGTTTTCTATTGCTCGAAAAAACTTCAATCAGCTCATTTGCAAATTTTCCATTGTGTATGCATATATCGGAATCCATGGATACAAGTATGTCCATCGGCATCGCATCGTATATGTTTCTTGCGAACGTTGCAAGCACGTTCAAGGCATACGCCTTCCCCATATTCCTATCAGACAGAACCAGATTATCTATGATTCCTTTGCTCTGATAATCCTTCAATATGTCTTGAGAACCATCTGAAGAAGCGTTATCCCAAACAAGTATTTTCGTCTCATTTGTTTTTAGGCGTTCCAGAGATTTCATAGAATCGGCAAGAGAGCCGTTTCTCTGAGCATTATAGTTGCAGACGATGAAAAAAATCTTACTACGTTCCATGGTGTAAATTATACCAAAAGAACGAATCATGCTTCCATAGATGCTTTTATACTGCTAATCTTAGAAAGCCTATCGGAAACCTTTATTATATGCTGGTTCGAACTTCCAACCCACGGAAGGTCAACGCTTCTCAAAGACTCGACATACTCTCCATCGATTATGACATCTGCGTACTTCAATATGTCACGCATGGTTTCATCATCGACAATTTCGTCCCAACGATAGCCAGTATACACACATATGCTCTTTTCCGGAAACCTCTCCTTGACCTCCTTCGCGAAATCTATGACCTCTTTTCGATTTGCCTCAAATAAGGGGTCTCCTCCGCTAAAGGTAATCCCCGCGCACCAGTCTTTCGCAAGCTCTTCGAATATCTCGTTTTTTGCATTGTCGTCAAATCTAACTCCGCTCGACGGGTCTTGTGAATATGGATTTTGACATCCCTTGCAGTTGTGAGAGCATCCAGAAACCCACAATACTACCCGCAAGCCGTCATAATTGAGTTGGTCGCATTTGGATATAGTGAGATAGTTCATCTTACATCGACTTTCTTTCGGAGAACTCGACAAGCTTGTGGTCGGAATACATGGTGCGTCCACGAACCTTGGAATATGAGAGATACCCGTTCATGCGCTCAATTCTTGTTATGTGCTCGCTTCCGCATTTTGGGCAAGTGTCGGAATCCGTGAACGAATGGCCGCAATCTTCACAGAAGTCAAGCTCGAAGTTTATTCCTTCGTAGAATCCCATCTTCATAGCCCGTCTAACGAGAGTCTTTATGGCTTCCTTGTTATAGCTGAGACGGTACCTCACATACTGTATGTGGCCTCCATTGCATAGATGGAACATCGGATATTCTATGTCCTGTTTCTCTATGGGGGTTATGTCATCCCTTACGCAGCAATGGAAAGAATTTGTGGTGTACTCGTGGTCTGACACGTCTTTTATTATTCCATACTTTGCACGGAACTGCTCGACCTGTGTATGGCACAAAGACTCTCCTGGAGTTCCATATACGGCATACAGTATTCCGTCAATCTTTTTGTACTTGTCGGCATATTCGTTTATGTGCTTCATCACGGATATAGCCCACGAATTGTCTTTTGCGATAGACTTTCCAGTTTCGAGAATTGAAGCTTCATTAAGACCCATTATGCCAAAGCTTATCGTCATCGGCTTTAGGAAATCCAGCCCAAGCTCGTCCTCAGGGTTAAGATGCCCTCCGTAAAACCCTCCTTGACAGAACCCCAGCGGATTTACGCCTGCTTTTAGATGCGAAAGGTATTCGACCGTTCTCTTGTGGATTCCCCTCGCCATGTCGAGATAATAGTCGAGAACCTCGAAAAAGTCCTTCTCCTCTTTCTTTGCCTTCGCCACAATCATTATGAAATTCAGAGAGATTGCTCCCATATTAAACCTTCCGTCGAACACTGGGTAGTCTTCATCGTCGGCTGGCGACATTCCTCCACGAACATACCATGCGGAAGTTGCAGCTCTGCATCCCATCTTCGATACCGCAACTCCATATTTCTTGTACATGGACGGAGTGAAACCGTCGCCTGTCAGCGATATGAAATCCGGGTACATGGCTTTGGACGAGCAGTCTATCGCCTCGTCGAACAGCCACTCAAGCGGCTTGCCCTTTCCGTGAAGATTTTCGTCATAGAAAAAGCTTAGCTTTGGAAACAGAACGGGATGCTTGAAGCCAACCTTACCCTGTCCGCCCTTGCGCACTTCCATAACGACAGAAGAACACAGCGTTTCAAAACGTCCGGTGCCTATTCCAAAAGTTATGGCGGTGAATGGATAGTCTCCACGTGACGATGCTACTGAATTGAACTTCATCTCCCAGCTCTGGAAACCTTGCTCGAAATCCCTCTTCACCTTTTTCATCGCATATTCGTCTGCAAGCTTGCGTATTTTTTCCGTCGTGTCCTCGTCGCCCTCCTTCTGCCACAGCGTCTGGTTTAGGTTGTTGTAGCTCTGCCAAAACTCGGACACGTACATATCATATGATTTCTGCGCATATGGTGCTAGAAGTTTATCCACCTGCGGAATCGTGAAACCTCCGTATTGGCATGATGCGGCATTCATCGTAACGTCGCCTATGAGGTCGAATGCGACAGCAAGAGTCTTTGGCTCGGAATAGTCCAGGTTTCCCATGAAAAATCCTCCTTCAAGAAGAGATTTCATGTCAAAGATGCAGCAATTCATAGTGTCAAGACGAGAACCACGGTCATGGATGTAGATGTATCCGTCCGACATCGCACGTTCTTCCCTTGTCGTAAGGAAGAACTTCTTGTAAAGCTCGCTGTTAAGCTCGTTGTACACTATCGCCTTCTTGGTCGTTACGAGAGACGAATCGGCATTAGCGTTGCTCCTGTCTCCGACAAAGTTCAGACTTAGCTTCTTGGAATATACCTTGTCCAACATGGAAGCGAACTGCGACTTGTTATCCCGATACTCCCTGTAGGATTTCGCAACATTCTGATTTACCGAATCCAGCGCAACTTCAACCATATTGTGTACGGTGGAAACAGGAACGGCTGTTTCGTTGTACTTCAATTGATTCCTTACGGAATCAACAACTTTCTTTTCGTCTTTGTCGGATAGCTGAACGCAAACACGCTCAGCGGACTTCCTTATAGCTCTCTTGATTTTCTCGCCATTAAACGGCTGCTCTTCACCGTTCTTCTTAAGTATTTTAGTCATAAATTCTCTTAAAGTCTAGCCAATCTATTTATTCGTCGAAGAGGCTAAAAACGTGTCAACATTTGAATTCAGATGTAAGCATAAGAAGCATTTTTGTCAACATCAGTTTCCTATCTCAACACAATCTTGAACCGCAACTTTCGGTATGGAGACATCGCCCATTCCAACAAGAAAAGGTGAATCGTTCCTGTTGTTCACGACAACCTTGAAACTTATCTCCTTGCCAGTTTTTGAAGATTTCTCCATAGCCCATCTTACCATACCGAGCATTGCCATAACCTGCGCTCCTGTAGGCGCATCAGTAAGAAAATTAACTGGAATAACCTTTGGAGGAAGAGCTATGTCGTTCAGCTTGTTCCCTGCGGAAGATATAAAATCACGCATTTCTGGGTCTATCTGCATCAAAAGTGCAGTTTCCTGTTCCCTAACCCCTTCATCAAGCTGCTCAATGTCAGAAAGCATGCCAAAATCATAATCCTGATTTTCATCCGTATTCTTTCCAACTATGCTTTTATAGGCTTTTACTATAGTGTCTTTGAAACCCATGCAGCATATTATATCACAAATGCCATTTTAACGCAAGAGCTTAAGACATCAAAGATGACAAAATCGATGCCGCGTCGAGAAGCTCCTTTGCAGCATACTCATCCGTCAGAAATTCTGGCATCTCAGCAGCATAATCCACACAAAACAATGCAACAGGTTTTCCGTCGAGACTTACTATCGGAGCGTATAGCATGTGTTTTATGCCCCTAGACAGCAAAAATCCTCTTGTCGCAGTTGTCGTGACAGAATCCGTATCGACACGAAATACTCCATGGGTTGAATCGCTGTCCGCATTGAGCATCCGTATGCCATCTGCAATATCATTCTTGTCAAAAACAGGAGCTACAATCTGAATCACATTTGCTATGAGTATGTCTTTTGTCTTCTCGGCTATGGAGACTATTGCCGAATCAGTAGACTCGTGCGTAAGAGAGACTTTCCACACAGGAGCGTTGGTGGAAAATGCGGAACCGTCATGAAAACGCAAAACATACGCCCTAGACGCTATGAGCTTTGCCCTATTGGACGTTACCAATCTTGCTATTTCCGATGATTTTGGTATGTCCGTTTCAATCCTGTCAACACTGTGGTCTATTATGCTTTCTATACGTCCAACCTTTTCCGATATGGTTTTAAGCACACTTCCTACTGACGACTCGAACTTGGCTCTGACGAAATATGATACTATCAACTCGCGTATGAACATAAGAAGGCATACCAAGGGAATGCCATATGCTAAAGCGCATTTTAATAGAAAAGTCACGGTCATGTCATCATTAGTCTTTCAAATTGACAGATAATATTTAGGGTTGCCTGCTATTTTCTCGTCAGAAGGTTCCATACCACCTTAATCTGCTTCTGCGCATCTTGTACACGACCGTTACGGCATATGACATATCCTGAACGATGATAGTACACATGAAACTCTTCATAGTTCTTGGGGGTCTCGGTCCTGTCAAAATTTATAACTCCGGCCGACACGAAATTGTCTTTGAAAAACTCAGGTTCTGTCGCAGGTTTGCTGTTTGCCGTCCTGAACGCCTTCTCCTCGTATCCTAGAGGAACGAAATAAACATTCGAGTAGACGACATTATCAGGCGTGTCGGTAATCTTCTTTGCCATATTCTCCCCAAGTCCGACAAGAAACTCTCCGTGACTCCACTCATAGTTCTTGGAAAGCGGAAGTTTTCCTGTAAGCCTATAATTCTTCTTGTTTTCAATATTCAATGAAGATATTGCATCAAGTATCACCTTGTTGGTCACAACTGCATTTTTATCTCCATCATCCGATATCAAATCGTCAACAGTGGCAAGCCTAACAACCCCCCATTGGCTAGGCGTCGCCTTCTGTATTGTCGTAGATATGTTTATCGCACGTATGTTTTCGAGAAGCTTCATCATGTGCGCATTGAAATACGCATAAGTCAAAGGTTCGTCATTTCGTATCCTAACGTCCGATAGAGCATTGTTTGGTAATCTATTTCTGCTGTCCCCCATTAGTATTCTCCTCCGCCGGTAAAATCAACATTTGTTACAGATTCGTATATTTTTCCTTCAACAGACTCATATAGTGCATATTTGTATGTTCCACCATAAACTCGTCTTACTGGTATGAATTTTCTCTTAAGTATGTTGGATTCCCATATTTCACAGCCGTACAATCTCACTTTTGATATATTGCTGTATTCATCGCCTACTTCAGAACTGTGAAGTGCGAACAACGCCATGGTTTTAGTACACCTAAACTTCGAGTAATTGGTGACTGAAGCCAAATTTGAAGACATTGCTCTACGATTGTTTACTATCAGATTAGACGTTATCGCATTTGCGTCAAGTATTATTTCGGAAATATTGTCGCTTTCCGTAAGACTTCCAACAGTGTTTGTCTGAGCAATACCTTTTGTCACGGTGACATACGATGTTTGAAACGCGCCAACATTTGCAACTATTCTGTTGTCTGTTGACTGGTTCTTTACGCCAAACCAATTACCAAGTCCCTTGCACCCAAAATATCCGCATTCGGTATTCGTGGAAAAAAGAATTCCGTTAAACTTCACTGTCGTATTGTGGCATGGGAAATAGAGTGTGTCAATTACAGCACCTCGTCCATTATAATTGTTGTCTATGTATTCGACTACATGCCAGTCAACACCATCAACAACGTAACTGTCCTTATTCGACAATATTCTCAAACCGTACAGGTACACGCCATAACTAGAGTTAAACGTCTTTGCTGAAAACATCACCCAATCATCATAATGGTTGCGGTCAAGCTTAAACGTATAGCGGTATGGAACGCTTCCCGTAACAACGTCAGATGAAGTGATAAGTTGCGTATTAACCGTTGTATCAGACTTAGACCGATGTACAAGTGCGTTTCCGGACGCAGAGCTATTGGTAGTGGTATTTCCGTAGAACTTAGCATATATCTCGGCAATTGCCGTTCCTCCCTCTGGAAAACCTGACAGTGTTATTCCAGTTTCCGAATCGGTTGAGATAACGCCAAAAGACTTAAAACCGCCAATTGCATAATCAAGCTTGAATGGACTCAAATCCTCAGACGTGGAAGACACATATCTAAAATTCGTATGAAGTGTCGGGACATTCTTCAGAATTGATGCTGTATCATATGATTGCAGACAATCCTCAAACCGCTCAGATGAGAGATATGAATTCCAATCCATGCAACATGCAATACTGCTGTCAAGGCGCAGATTTTCAATGACACTGCTCCTGTTTATTTCTCCAATGCCAACAACACCTGAAAAAAGTTTAGTTCCATTTGTTCTCGTATTGTTATATCCAAGACGGTGGATGTTTGTCGTCGAAAGAGACAAAGACGACAGATTAAGGCTGTCTGTGCATCCATCGAACATGTTGGAATACGAATAAAAGTTATTTTTATAGTCAATCAGAAGATATAGAGATGAAAGATTCTCAAGCGTGGCCATAGGGCAGTTTTCAAACATTCTCGAAACTCCCATATTTGCACGTGCTGGATACGAATTACTATCTTCTGCGAGTTCGGACTGGCATATTTTCAGTTCTGAAAGCGAGCCAAAATCAGAGTTATAGCATCCGCTAAACATGTTTTTCGCATCAACGGTTCCGTTTTCCGATGAAACAACTATAGAAGCTCCATCAGAAAAATCAAGTTTGGAATTTGAAAAAAGAAAATTAGAATATATGTCGTAACCTGCCAATACCGATACTGATGAAAGTTCTGAAGCACTTTCAGAAAATCCAGATGCGGCATTTACAGAAGAACCCCTAATCGAAATATGGTCATTTTGGAAAAGATTGCCTGTATAGTTCACCGGCTTCTGTTCAGCCTTCAGACCTTTGCTTTCCATAATGTCAGTAGTACCATCTTTGGCAAACTTAAAATTCCTGAATATGTACTCATTCCCTTCTGATGACAATTTTATGTGAGGAATAATAACGCCATCTTTAGCATAGCTGCCATAGCAATAATGAACAATTTTAATGGACGACAAACTATTTCCACTTGCAGTCCAATTAGCTTCTTTATTACCAGTACCTGAATATTTTGCAATACTAACGTAGCCGCCTCCCGTAAGCATTCCAAATATTTCGAAATACTCATAACTATTACTATTATACATGTTGCATGAACATGGTATAGACACAGATGTGACGTTGGAAGGAACGCCTACAGTAAACACGGATGTAAGATAATTGGAAGTCGAATTATATTTCTTAAGACTGAATTTAGGGATTCCATATTCAGTATCGTCAGACTTATGCTTCAGGTACAACGAGGCAACATTATCGAATGTGACAGAAGAAGAAGATTCGCCATTATTGAGCTTGATGCTTATTGACGGAGAAGCGTTGTCGGCAATATATCTGCTAAAAGACTTTCCACCGCAACGAATGACACCATTTGCAGTTATGTCAACGTTCGGTATATGCGCTAAACCTGAATCCCTAAACATATAAGACATGACAACATCAGAGATTCCGTTGACATAAATGCCGCTGAGTTTTTCAAACGTTGCCATGTCGCATCCGTCAAACATCCTATAGAAAAGGTTATTCCATTCGGTATTTTTCGTTGACGACACAAACGAATTAGACGAAAGCGAATCATTTGTGTATTTCGCATTTATCCTTATGGACGAAAGATTGGAAAATGTCGCATTTTTACAGTTTGAAAATGCACAAACAGCATTGGCAATGTTGCCGCCTATGCTTGTCACATTCTCGAAAGTTGCCGATTGCAGGTTGTAGAACGCAAAAGGCATATTCACGGAACTTATATGCTTTAAGCCCTTAAACGTGGCGTTTGAATAGCTGTCATTATCGCAATATTTGTCTGTTGAACTTCTGTTCGCGCTTGTTGTTATTGTATAAAGGTTGTTTCCATAAACTCTCGCATCACTATAATTTTTATTATTTGTGTATTCTGCTGGAGCACCGTCTGACTTATAGTATCTTAAGCTAGTGGAATATTTCGATAGCATTGGGAGACAGAACATGCATGTCATGTTGTCGCCATCGAGTCCCGACAGAGAATCTAGGTCAACGTCATTTGTATATTGGGAAATCTGTTCTATTTCAGAATTGTATATCTTCATGAACGTCTTCGATATTCCGTCTGGAAGCTGAGAAGACGTATCCTTTCTAAGAGTATATCCATATGCGTCGGTGGATGAATATGGAGCAAGTATGTTGGCAAATTCACAGCCTTCGGTAAACCACTTGCTAATGTCATCCTTAAGTCCAGAGAAATGGGTTTCCCGTGGATTTTCAGAGTTTCCACAGAAAAATGTATAGTTCTTGTTTCCGTCGCTCCAATATACTCCACTCCTGTCGATAATATGCGAAAAACAGTCAAACGTAAAATCTGAACCCTCAAAATAGTCGGACGAAAGATTTTTAACGCTAAGCGTCAAATCGCAGTCGTTGCCTCTCATACTGGCAAATCTCGCGCCTTTCATCCAATCCGTGTGATTGTCTGCAAGCTTGTCTGAAAAATATACCGTTCCGCCCTTATAGTTAGGAGAATCGGTAGTAGAAGCAAACGCCATCGGTATTCCGCTGCTTGACAATTCGGCGGAATGGTAGAACATTCTGTTCGCGCTCGTAAGCGTTGGCGGTATCATCACTATGGCTGAAGTAAGTGAAGCGTTTCCTCCAACTGTCACGTTCTCGTACATTCCGTCAGCCTTTTTCGCGGCATGCGGTATGTGCATGGAATATTGTGAATATTCAGGCATCGATGAGTCTACGTACTCTACGTTTCTGAACAGCCTTGTAGCCTTTTCGCCTCCCATATGCCTGTTGGTGAACATATACGACACGTCTGACACATTGCTTTCTCGCAAGGTATCTACTGTCACGGTAGAACCTTCTACTACTCTGCTGAGTATTCTCTCTATTCCGCGTCCGCCGTTGACATCAACGCCGAATATTCCATCGGAAAGATTGCGTGTTACGTTGTAGAACATATAGGACGCGCTTTCGAGATTTTTTGGGAATATGCTATGGCCATATTTTACGAATACGCTTGGGGATGTCACGTTCCTGAACATGTAGTCCATTCGTCTGCATGCCGTATTTTCATCGCTTGTCAGCATTCTGCTATCGGTCGAATCAAGGGACAGTACTCCAACCGTGTCGAACATTCCGTACATATCGCTGTTGTTTGCGAATACGTCTCCGCTTATGGATACATTTTCGGCATTTTTGAACGCATTTACCATATTTGCGTTCATTGGAGATTCTGTTCCTGTTCTATCTCCAAAAGATTTTATCGTCACGGATGAAGCACCCTCGAAGATTCCCTCTCCGTCATAGAGAGAACGTCCAAGTGTTGCAAGCGTTACAGAATTACTACCGGCAAACATATAGCCTGCCGAATTTAGCGAATTTAGCGTGTCCGTAATGTTAAGATTCAAGTTTTCGCATTCTCTGAACATCTCAGATGAATTCTTTAGCAAATCACCCAATGAATGGAGATTGGAAAAAGTACCTTTGGTGCATCCATAGAACATCCTCCTGGCATCCACAGGTCCCTTTGCATTTGCATAGGTGTCTGCCCCTGTTCCCTTTATAGAAGCAAGACTTGAAAATGTCGATTTTTTGCATCCCTCAAACATGGATTGTGAGGAATATCCAAGATTTCCCATTCCCAATGTGGTTAATGCGTCAAACGTTGCATTTTCCAAAAAGATGAATGCGCTTGCGGCATTTGTCTGTCCGTTGTAGCCGCTCCATATCGATGCAAGAAGCTTGAATGTTGCGTTATCGCATCCTCTGAATATTTCCGTCATGTTTGCCGCGTTTCCGTCAATTGTTCCAAGTTTTGCAAACGTGGCCTTTGGGCAATTGAAGAACATCCTAGACGAATCGCCGCATATCTTCAGAGTCTCAAGGTTTCCGAACTTTGAGTTTGCGCAACCATAAAACATAGAATCGCATCTGCTCGCCATTGGAAGCGCAACGGACGACAGTGCATCAAACGACGCGGAAATGCATCCTTCGAACATCGATTCCACGGATATGGCCTTTGCAAGAGAAATCGATGATAGAGATTCGAATGTGGCGGACTTGCAGCCTTTAAAGCAGTTCTTTCCGTTTCTCAAAACATTCGAAATATGCTCAAGCACAGGAAAAACGGCATTTTCGGAATTTTCAAACGCACTCTCGACATCTTTTGCCTCATTAGCTGCAAGCTGTCCGTTATCGTAAGTGTCCAAATACTTGAACTTTGGCAGCGTAAGTGGTGTACCGTCAATCTCGCTTATATTTTGCTGGAACCTGACAAAACTGGTCTTGCCGTTGGACTGCCCTAGTCCGATGGCATTATTATCGAACGCGACATCTGGAAGAGTGTATGTAAACACTACAAAAAAGTTAAGCGAATATTCGGAATTGTCAAGCTTGACGTATGTTCCGTACTCTGCGTCTTCATCATCTTCAAGAATTCTTCCTGACGACTTGTCTATTCGTATTGATTCGGATGCGTCGTTCTTCGTTATGGATTTTAAAAGTATGCTGTTGTGGCTCTTATCAAGATATGTTATCTCCGTAGAGCATACATCTTCTACCATGTCCATGTTTTCGGAGATTCTTTTTACTCCGCTTCCATATCCATTCGATATGCCGACAAACTTTATCTCGTCAACGTTCTGCATGTGAATCAGGTCGTTCGTGACATCTATCTGCAAAACATTTTCCTGTGTCATTCCATCATTGGCGGAGAACGTTATAGTTCCAAAACTCACGCCAAAGCCGGAGCACAGAAGATACGACGTGTACTTGACTGTGGGTAGAAAATTGGATTCTATAGTGCAAGTTCCGTTTACGAATGGCCCGGCTTCTTCGCTTCCTAGCAAAGAAGAGAACACCAATGGATATGTCGGCGAATACAATGTTTCGACAGTCGGAACGAATTCGTTGACAACGGTATCCATTCCATATTCGTAGAATCCTGTCGCAGAATTGGAAGACAACGACTCTTTTCTGTAAACATTTATGTTCAATGGACCGGAATATGTACGACGGACAACTCCGCTGGAAAGCTGACTCGCACCAGTCAAATTATAAATCGAGTATTTTTCAGAAGTAAGCGCATTGTCGCACCCATTCTTGTAGAATGGGCTGTCTGGATAGTTTTCAGACGTTTCGGCCACCGAATCGCTCGCCAACTCCTTCGTGAAATTGAATATATTTGTTATGCAGCGGTTAAGCGAATTGCTGTCAACCGCCTCTTCTCTCAATAGTATGCAGTCTTCTAAATCCATATTAAACTCCAAACAGCAATATCTGCAATTGTGACTTGGCGTTAACCCCCCGTATCATACCGTTCATCGACGGGTCATCAGCCGAACCTGCGAAAAACTTAAGCGATATGTCAAGCGTAAGCATGTTGTCCTTTACTTTTCCCTTTCGCATGTATGCATTTTCATACTTTTTCAATATCACCGACCCTCCAACAGGCGAAACATTTAATGGCCGTCCTTTAGTAGTCAATCCGATGGCGACTTCACTAAGGGGCTTTTCCGTAAGAACATCAACGTTGTCGAATGTACTGTCTCCTTCATCTGAAGTTTTTCCGATGAGCACTGACGGCCTACTGTCATTATTGTACATACATAGCTGAGACAGTATTACGGGTTTCTCCGAAAATACGTATTTCGACCTCGGAAATTCCGTATTCGATTGTTCGGTCGTGGATGTGCCGGATTCATTATAGATAACTTTCGAGGTATATCCATAAAGCCTTTCGTAAAGTTCGGCCACGCTGATGTAAACCGTAAAGCTTACTTCAACATACGACTGCTTGAATGAAGAGTACGCAGTATAGTTGCAGTCGTTATAGTGTATAGAACCCCACGTATTGAACATGGAATCATATTCAAGAGAACGGTCAAAAAGAGACGTAATTGGTAAAGAGTCGGCGGTCTTCAACGAATCTATTGATTCCTGAGACGACGAATCATTAACGAGGGTCGTTGGAAAACCTACAATTCTCCTAGAACTGTCGATGCTTCCATGATATACGCCATTACCGAACATTACTGGAACATCATTGAGAGAAACGTCCGTTGTGAGTATTACCATACGTATGCCGTTCGGCATCGTAAGAAATTGACAACCGCCCTCGTCAAGCCCTATCGTCAAAGATGTATCAGCGTTTGGTTGAGCACTAGTAACCTGTAGTGTCTTCGAAAAATTTGTAGAATTTGACTGCTCAAAGGCGAATTTTGACAAAGCCGTTATTCCAAGAGGCTGTTCATTGAACTCGGCTGCGCCACTATCGTAGTATATGAACGATTCTGGACTCTGATTGCTTATCTTAACCAAACCATACTCTGTGCTTGTGGCTTCCGTTACGGTTATTTTTCTCTCCTCTTCGGAAAGCTGCTCAAGCAATCCGTGCAAATTCGATAGAGGTCTATTGACTGTAAGCTTGTCAACCGACTCGTTAGGATATAGCGTGTATTCCTTTGTTGAATTTGCTGCGACCATTACGTGGAAATTATATGTTTATGCTCTTTCCACTATTTAGTGTTCCATGGCTTAGCTCAGTATAACGTCGAACAACTCGGTCTGTGCTGGCTTCATTCCATCAACTATGTCTGTCACATGGTTCTTTATCCATACGGAAAGCTGACGCTTCTGCTCATCCGTCAGATAGGGGCTGTCATCTATGCCAAGGCCATCTATCCTCACGCTGAAAAGATTGGATTTATGTATATTCTGCGACGTGAAACGGTTCAACGAGTATACCGCCTCGACGTTATCATACGTCTTGAACGAATTTACGTTTTCTCCCTGGTACTCATCGACTTTTGTATGCAGCGACACTGACGGGTCGTCAGTCCTCAGGTCGGTCATGGTCATGGCTATGGCATATGCATTGTCAGAGATTTTTATGCCATATGGAAGCGACGCGGAACCGGCAACACGGTCTGCTGTCATGTACCACATTCCATGGTTTCCGACACCAAAAACCATCCTGTTTCCGTTAGCCCTTATGAAACTCTTGTTTGACGAATTTACGACAAGACTCCCTATTTCCTCATAAGTATTCAGTTCGAGAATGTTGCTATTTCCAAAAAGACTTGGGATGCTGTTCGATGCCACTACAGATACGGATATTGGATTTGGGTTAACAATCGGAAGGTTTGCTCCGTCAAATCCGCGCATGCCGAATGTGAAATTGCTTGATTTATATTCGTCAAATCCATGCCCCGAGTCATCGTCGCCGGTAAGGTTTACAGTAGTACTCCATTCAAACTCTATCGGCTTTCTCACGAACGAATAGCTGGAAATAGCCTTAGTCTGCTGCAAGTTGGCCGTTGCAGGCACTGTATTATTCGAAGTAGATGCACTCAACGCTCTCTGGTTAGCAGTGGCTGTGGTGAGGATTTTGTTTGAATATCCGAAAATGGCTGGAACAATTGTCTTAAGATGCACCGAAATCGAATAGTTGTTGTATGTCTGTGGGCATACTGTCAATATCGATGTAGTAACTACGGATGACGTACTGTATGTTGGGGTTCCTGATATCGATATATTCTTTGTCTCCGATTCGGTCCTATCTCCAACTTCCTTCAAAAATCCATCCATACTTTGAAACATAGTTGTTGTTTCATACGTATGCGTCCAAGAGTTACTCTCCGAAAACTCAATTTCCTCTTTGTCGGCCCTGAAGTATATTGGCTGTTTTCGCGTCTGTGAACCATATATCCTCTTGTTGCGTTCCGCAGCGGTATTTGGATATAAAGGATGCCAATAGTCCGTTCCACTGCATCCTGCCGTCTTTACGGTTTCCTTGCTGCTGAGTCCATGCGTAATAAGCGTGGTGAAATGTCCTATCACCGCTCCACTAGTCTCCGTGCATCCACTGCATGTTATTGTAGAGATTTGCCCTGTGATATCATCTTTTCGAACTTTGACGAGTTTCACGAGCGGACAACTACTAATACCTATGGTCCATATGAGCCTGCTAATCTCCTTTTCGCCATCAGCAGCAGACTTCGACGATTGTCCCCTTGTAATATAATCGTCAACATCCGCAGAATAGTTTTCGAAAAACAAAGACGACATGTTCATGGTATTTATATATGTATCATATGAAAAACCAGAATTATCATATGAATTCATTTCAGCGGATGTTCCGCTTCCATAAATCGCGCTAGACAAAATCTGTTCGGTTACGGAACGTTCGTCTGGAGTCGTGCGAGATAAGAGACCGAAGTACAGGTATCTATCATTGTACGCCAAATCCATGTCAAGAACTGTATAGGAACTATTGGATGACGTAAATGTTGAATTCGCGGAGTTGACGGCAGAACATGTGTCATATACTATCTTGTTTCCGCTCGTAAAATCATAATATCCGTTTATTGCGAGATTTTCATCATAGAACAACACAGAGCGTATATTTCTGCCGCCGTCCTTCATAATCTTGTAGTTGGTGAACGTAAATGCCGAAGTAGATGCTGCATCCGTCATGAACAATGTCTGTGGAGAACCGTTAACACTACTTACATACGCTAAATGGTAGCTGTCGCTTCCTATCTTCTCGTCGTTTGCTATGAACGAGAATCCGCTGACGATTGCGTTCCGTCCTGTTGGCATGATGAACTCATGTATTCTGTATTCTCCGTCTGTATTATCTGGATAATCGCATTTTACACCGTTTTTATATACATAATCACAGCTAGAACCGCTAGAAAACACCATGAACTCGTTGCCTGAGAGAAACGCCGTCCTGGCCAGTCGTTCTCCATCGTTGATTATCGAATCCGGCAGATTTATCCCCGTGGAAACAAATGTACCGCCGGTCGCTGGAACCGTTTCATATGGATATTTGGTATTACTACTGCCATAAGAGCCATATGTCTTGCGGTAATCTATTATACAAAGTGGATAACTGTTAGACGAACGCATAGCGACAAAATCGATGCAATTCTTGTTGTCAGTCAAATTCCAAATGCCTGCATCAATTGCACTCCACTTTGTGCTTCCCGGATTAAGGTAATATAGGTGCGCAACGTCAACGGCGGATGCCGTGTCTATCTTGGAAAACAGCTCTCCGCACCTGAAAGAATAGCCGTTTATGTCTTCATAGTCTCTCGACACGAGAAGGATATTCCTACTCTTGTCATATGCAAGGCAAAACCTATCATTGCCTGTAGTCTCAAACGAGTTTATGAATGTGTAGCATCCTGAGGTTATCTCTTCGGTATCGAACGTAACGCCTATGACATTATTGTCACCATCTCGCGTTTCTACAAGGTTTTTAACTATTCTTGCGTTCTTGATAGGTTCATTTATGGCCTTATACTTTATACCGTTTCCATCAGCCGTTTCCGAATACTTGTCGTCCGTAAATAGAAAAGCTTCATCAAAAAGGTTAGCTATTCCAGAAAGCGGCACAAGCTCATCCTCGTTGTCATACTCAGATGTAAGCTCTGCATCATCCTGCGCCGAAGAGTATCTCAATATGTAATTTCCACGATTTTGCGCAGAATATGCCATTCCATTTGTGTTCTCCATATCGATGATACGTCCATTCTCCGACTTTTCAGAATATACGTAACTATTTCCAATCAGTTTCTCGGTGACAGGAGCACCAGCATCTGGTAGGCTTATTGTCGTAAATATATTTCCAGAGTATCCAACAATATTTTTACCGCATTTCTCGAAATTGACATTAGTAGGATTCATCTCGATTATGTCGTTTGCGGTAGAAATCTCCATGTAATGCCTCAAAACGGACATTCCGCTGTAAAACCACTGTAAGCCTTCGGAAGTCCAAATTACTTCGTTGGACGACTTATCCTTTACAGGAATAGAATATTCAACAACTATAACTCCGTCAAAAAACCTTATGTCCTCAACACGTCTATCATTTCCAATAGAAACCGGAGTTTTTTCATTAAGAAGTGAATTTGTCTCTATAAGTTCAAAATATTCGACTTCTTTGCCAGTTTCTTCTTTGCTGAGGCTTATATAGTAAAACCCGTCATGATATTTTACGAATTCAACATGATATCCGGCGTAAAATGGTTTCCACTCTTCACCTTCGTTTGATGCAGGATACACATGAAGACCTTTCTTTGGGGCTATCCTGAACAGGTATCGGAAATTGCTTCCTAGAGTTTCTCCACTGGACATGACTTTTTCTATTTCATATAGAGACTGTGTTGACCTCATGTCCTGAGAGCTGTTTAGGTTTACGACAACATATCCGCCTGTAGGATATTTTGGAACAGGATTGTCATATCCCCTGCCACCGTCCGGTATATCACCCTCTGTCACACTCTCGGCATTCACAGAATAGTTCTTGACTACGAGATAGTTGTTGACAAGCTGAATATCGTCAAGCGTCATGCTCTTGTCGAGCTTTCCCTCGAAAACCTTAAGTCCTGTTCCAGCCGTGATAAAATCCCAATATGACGGAATAGGATATGCGTAACCACGCCTATCGTGAGACATAGATGTAAAGTCTTTCACGCTTGCAACTGTGCCTGGTGTACCAATCGGGTGATTGCTACATCTCCATATCCCATTCATACAATACCAACCGTCTTGCGTGTACGACGAATACTTGTCGCAGCCTTCTATATAAAATTCGTAAGATATTCCGCCATATTGTAGGCACAGACCTCCTAGTGAATTAGATGATGCTGAATCGGAATAAAAATCGTCATCCAAAACGCATGTTCCATCATCGGTATTCCATTTGACAAGAACCGGCCCTGCGTCATGAAGTGGAGTATGTGGCAGAATGCTCTTTATTGAAACCGCATTCGAACGGTCTATCGGATATCCATTGACATAGGTGTGATTGGATATTCCAACCTGTTCTATATCTGCGCTTGCAGAACCAAAAAATGCAGCAATAGGTTCTCTTACTCCTATTGGCAAAAGAGTAAACGTCTGAAAATACCGATATTTATCTCCATCTTCAAGTGAATATGTTCCAAGAAGGGCTGATTCGGCATACGTAAACTTGTCGAGACTCTTGTATGATGCCAACGGAAACGTTATTTCGCTAACTGTCTTTGCGGCTGCGCTGGATACATTTGTCTGCAAAGTAAATTTCATTTCCCTGCAAATCGGTATTTCGCCGCCAACGGCAGCTGTAAGGCTTTCCGATTTGTTGGACGGTCCGCAATATCTGGTGGGAATTCTATTTTCATCGCGAAATATGTCATCCTTGGAGCACATTCCGACAGTTCCGTCATCGTACTGTATGAACACGTAGCTTCCGTTGTCAACACTAAACGAACTCTTAGACTGAAGTTCAAAATCTCCATCGTCCAATTGAACTATATTGTCAGGCTTTATGTCGAATATGTACTTTCCTCCTGTAGATGCGAGAGTTATATTCGAAATGAGACCAAAGTCGTATTCGCAAGGACCGCCTTCGCATGTGTCCATATACTCCCATTTAAGGGTATGCATTTCATTTCCGGACGCTTCATACGTGTATGACTGGAATGTTATCGTTCCGTCTTTTCGAGTTTTCTCTGAACCTCCAACGCCTTCAGTATATGAACCAGACTTCGTATGGCTAAAAACCTTTTTAACCGTAAAAGCACCATAATCCACAGAATCGTAGAATCTTAATGGATTATGGCCGAAAAATTCCCTCAATGCCACGGAAAACGTAATCTTGAACGGTGCTGGAACTTCCATAGTCGCATAGGTCGTCCTAGAAATCCCATTAAGCTCCATTCGTATGGAGTTAAAACCATTTAGTTTGTGAGAATCATCTATTCTCCAAGCTCTCTTTGTCTTGGATTCCGGCTTCAGCACAAATGCTCCGTCAAAATCACCGATGGAAATTGGGGAATAATCGAATATCGGAGTAAATCCGACCAGTGAATTTCCAACCAAATCTCCATCAAAGGTTATGCTGCTTGGTATTTCTGACGATGGATGGAATGTCGCGGCAAAATAGTTTCCAATCGGATATTTGACATTTGCGGTATCGGTGAAATCCTTTGACAAGTAAATCTTGCATGACGTTGTTTCGTCGCTCACAAAATATTTTTTGACTGCAAGAATGTCCTCTCCATTGTAGAACACGTCCGTTCGCCCATCCGTATCGTTGAACGACGGATTCCTAAGCCCAACGTAGCCGGGATTTTGAGGACAGCTTCCAAGTCTAGGACCGATAAATGGGTCGAATGACATTTCAGATGTCTCGTCTGGATTCAGGGGATTCACATAGCCATAATCCCTAGATACGACATTTATAGAACCGTTGTTGCGTGTGCCTATGAACACAGACGATTCAAGTTCGATAAACGTCATGTTATCGAGAAGTTCTCCTCTAATTTCCCCATATTCGTCTGCATCATGCTTAAACTTGTAATAGTATGGAGTACTAAATCCTCCAACTTTCGGTATGTAGCACAGTTGCGTGACTCTGTTGTATTTTGCTAGATGTTTGGCCTCGGATTCGTCATCCCCTCCTGCCATGGCATACAGTATAAACGACTCGTCCTTCGGCTCGAAAGAGCGAAGAATGCAATAGCTGTCGGAAGTCGCCAAAGCAAACGTAGAGAAATAGTCGTTGAACCCATACGAAAGATAAGTGCGATATCTGGTATAGGTCACGTTTTTAGATACGGCTGCTGCTATTCCAGAAATACGCCCAAGAGTCCAAAGGTCGAACACGGTGTCCAGGTTAAGCTCCTGCTTTGGCCTATAGAATCCATATTCGTTGCATGTTCCCCTGAGATTGTTCCTGAAAACCATGTACAGAGTGTCGCCGGTATGTCCTATTCCATAATATGTTCTGAAATTGTCGAACGATATTGTCTGTCCGTCATCCGTATGGCCGTTTACAGAAAAATTTTCATCATAAAAGTATTTCGTCAGAAAAGAATCGGAAAATACAGTTGGAACATCTATGAGAGTTCCATCTTCATCAAGCTCGTTGTCTCCGAAATCCGAATAATACTTTCCCATCGGAAACTCCGTCACATACTGAACCCCAACGTTGGGATGGTATGTCAAGTCTGGAGCAATGGTATCCGAATCGTCCGCCGCTACTGAGGACAGATAATAATATTGACAATAGTCTGGCAACGCCTCATAATCGAACGAATCCGAAGCTTTGGCATGAAATCTCGAAGTCGTAGGATTTGAGAGTGAATACCCAATATCCCCAACCTGGCACATTCCGCAATAACTACCGGCGTTCGGCATGTACATCTCCTCATGCCTGCGCTTATTTCGTGGAGATAGCTTGGAACCGTTCTTGAGGATTTGAGTTCGGAACAAAAATGCGGAGCTGTCGTAAAGATTGCTTATGAGCTTTCCGTCCGAAGTGTACAGGTTCCACGGATTAACGTCTATCGATTCGGCGAAATCGGCAGTTGACGCCACGGATTCGATATCCGCGACCATCTGCTTGTCGCCGGACAGAACAAACACGTTCTTGTCCGTAATCAGTATGTCATCGACTTTTAGTGGCATCGCTTGAAAATAGTAATGTCACTATTTAGTGTTTCGCTACCGCCTAATCAGCAGAGTTTCATACCATTCTTTCGGTATAGCACTTCTGTAATCGACCTTTCCGCTATCATACGAAATGGACGAACCGACATCAGGAATGTCTTCCACCGAACTTCCGTTGAATATACTGACGGGATGCGCCCTAGAAGACGTTACCTCGTATACGCCCCTGCATGCGTCGTGATATCCATTTATGTATATTCCTTCAGACCATGCGCCTGCATACCTCTTTCCTATGAAGTTTCCGTTGATGTCATACACGAGAACTCCAAACAGAAGAGATGCCTTCTGAATCCAGTTGTATGCTCGATATATGCTGCTCTCTTTGGTCTTCGATTTCAGAACATTCCATGGGTCTGTGCGTCCATTCACCCAATCGTTGTGATTTACATAATACGCAGATACATTAAACAGAGCGTCAAATCCATCTGGGGTCAGCTTTTCTTCGCCTGAGGCAGTCCATGGAGCAAGCTTTACGACTTTGCCTGCGGAATTTTTGTATGGATAGTACGGAACCAGTATGAAGTAGTCGCTATTGGACTGAAGTTGACCGCCATAGCGGATAAAGCCGTTTGAAAATGCCCATCTCATGTAATCTGAATCCAGTCCATACCGAACATCGTCCGTTGGATTGTTGAAAGAACAGTATCTAACGGCGCCGGTTCTTTCGCTTATGCCGTTCATGTCATATATCAACTGGTCCAAACCGTCTATGCATTCACTTGTTGCTATTACGATGCTTGCAGGAAATGCATGTGAAAAGTTTTTTTCTGTCGGTGTCGAACCGGCACTTTCGACGGTATTGGCTGTCTTCTTTACGAGAACCGACAGGTCGAAATCGTCCTTTGTCGAATACAGCTTCTTGACATTGTTAAACATATACGCGATGCTCGAAGGCTCATAACCGTCAAGAGTTGTTGTTTTATGGTATGCATCTTCGAATGCATGGAAAGGAACAGGCTCATCGCTCTCTTCGCAAAGCATATATTCTCCGCGATGACGTTCGTCAGGCTCGCTGTCTCCATAGTCCTTTACTGTTATCTCGGTAACGCCTGAACGGTATATCTTGTATACGTCATACCACGAAAGAGGTCTTCCGCTCTCATCTGAGCTTTCGACGACGACATTTCCTGTAACTATGTCGCAAGGAAATGTCTTTCCTTCTAAAATCCTCCTATGTCCTTCGGAAATTTTAGTTCCACGGGGAATCAAAACTCGTCCTGTATAGAGGTCTTCATCAAGTTTTTCGCCGGCAAGTCTATCAAACGCCCTCCAGGTGGTTATTCTGTCACCCTTGGAGAACGCTATTATTTTATTGCTCTCGTCATCCCTATCCGTTATGACTACATCTGATGTGAAAGTTCTTCCAGAAATCGCATAGAAGTCATTTTGCACAAACTGATGACCTGATTCAAAAGACTTAACTACGCTGCCTGCTGCAACAATGTCGTTTTTCAGAGGATTTTCAGCATATACCTCCACAGTAGTTATAGGCGTACTCTGTGCCGCCAAAGCGATTGCGTCTTCCCTAGACAAAACTTTGTTCTGATAGTAATTATAGCGAACGCCTCCCTTATATACATTTGGTATTGGTGTGGCAAGATATCTTCCGTCAAGTGAATCGCCGTACACGGTTATGGAGTTAATCGACGCTGCCCTGCATCCATCTATAAACGATATGACATCCTCCTCATCCTCAGGAATCTGAAATTCCTTCGGGTATGCGGTGTTTTCTACAGCCAACATCCTTCCCGCGATAATGTCATCGTTGTATATGTCTACTGTAAACACTCCATGAGAATACATATCCTCGATATCCGACTCGTCAAGTTTATGGCCAGACGGATAAATTTTGCTCCCAGACGGATAATTTTCATCATCTATGGAAACGTCGGAATACAAATACTCTCCTGCTATATCAGCATCTACGGCTACCGTTGCAGACAAAGAAATCTCTTCCGTAACATTTAAAGTTTCCGTATGGCCATGATATTTGAGCTTATCGTCGAAAATTTCTTCTGTTATCTCAGTTCCTGCCTCAATGACATTCTGACTTCCATCAACTACATCCTCGGCAAGCCACTTTCCGACAAGCTCTCGCCGTGTGCTCTTTAGAACCGTAAGAGTCTGTTCAGGATTGTGTTCTACAAAATCTCCGGTTGTGATGACCCTTCCATTTTCCAGCCTAAGAGATATATTGGAAATGCACCATTCACGTATGTTGTAATAACCACCGTAAGAAACATTGTCATGGGTCATTATCCTTATCATGTGTCTTCTCGGCGGTTCACCCTCTGCAAGAAAATCATTTGTCGCATACTGTACATTCTCCCATGTATCGACATTCTCCTGAGACGCGACGACACGTCTATCGCATATGCGGTATCTCTCGCTGTCATGTATATAAACATTGGAAACCTTATAACCGTTTCTTCCGTCCATAACGGCATTTGCGTTGTGTAGCCTTATTGCATCAAGGTCGTTCTTGGTGAAGGTGTGCTCCGCCTCGAAAAACGTCTCGTATATGCTGCTCCATACAGCATGCTCGCCATTGGAGCTTCCGCTTATGATATCACCATTTGCAAGATTTTTTACACTAGTAGATATCCACGAACTCCCATTTTTCCGAAACACAGAGGTAACTCTATGATTGACTAATTCCTCTTTGACATATGTTGCATTCGTTATGACATATTTTGCCGGATACAGCATCTTTACATATCTAAGTGGGTTTTTAAGGGTCATCCCCTCAAGGCTTAGATTTATGTTTCCTGCATCTCCGCTTCTTTCAACTTGTTCCCAAGTGCTGTATGGATAATCAATCGTATCGTCTATAAGGTAAATCAAGCCGTTCTTGAATGGAAGTTTGCACTTCCAATAAAAGCTAAGTTCGAAATTACCGTCAACCGTAAAGGACAGTGTATCCATCTGCCCATATAAGGTGTTCTTACAAGTAAGAGAGTTGTATCCGTTCAAAAGTTCTCCATCGTCAACGCCCCACCCGTTCATCTCGCTCTCATTCCAGTCTATCGTGACATAGTTTATCATATACTGTGACACGCCTGCTGCCGATACCGCAGCATTATATGAATCTATATCCCGTGTGTCGTTCTTTGTCAAATAACGGTCTTTTTCCATCCATGTGGTAAGCTTGCCACTGTATATGTCTTTCTTTGCAGGATAAGACGAGATTCTGTCTCCAACATTTATCGAATTTACCCTCTTGAGCTGGTAGGAAGTTCCATCATAATTATAGACGTAGTATATATTGTTGGAGGAGAGAGTTTCTTTAACTCCAACAGCGTCATTTACGGTGAAATCTTTCTCGTAAAGTTTTTCATGCCTTTTTAAATCCGCTCCAAGAGTTTCGTCGTCAAGTGCAGACGCGCCATTTCTTATATATACGTTTCTGAGATAGCCACTCCTGTTGTAATAAGCTGAATATACGGTGACATATCTCACAGCTCCTCTGCTAATGAGATTAAGGTCTTCATCTGTTATGACGTGGCCTGCTCCAAACGATTTCGTTTTAAGCGTACTACCATCATAATAACTAAATGCTATTGGCCTAGCCAACGTGCGTCCAACAACATTACTATTAACTGCGCACGTAACTGGAAAGTTCCAGCGGTTTCTCCTTCCGCGCCAATGCCACCAGGAACGGTACCATCCGCCGCGATACCAGCTTCCCCATCCATACCATCCGTAGTAGTAGGGGTTGTATCCGTACCATGCGTTGTAATACGCTGGATATGCATACCATCCGCCATACCATGTATTATAGTACTTGTAGTAGTTGTAATAGTATCCGTTGTACCACCCTCCGTAGTATGGATAGTAGTTTGTATAGTAATAGTAGTTGTTGTAGTAATATGGGTAATAGTACTGGTTATTGTAATAATAGTAGTAGCTTCCGTAATAACCGTAATAATTGTAGTAATTATAGTAATACGGATTGCTGTAATAGTAGTTATACCCATAATAACTATAGTTATATGGATAATATCCATAGTAATTGTAGTAATATGGATAGTAATAGCCATTATACCAATACGGATGACGCACCCATCCGCCTCTCCACCACCACCAATTATGCGAATACATCGCAGAAAGAACCATTGTTGGGCAATGAGCTGGCTTTTCGCGCCTATAATGGATGAACGACTTGCTTAAGTCAAGCTCAAGACTTGAGCAGTTATTGAACATTCTTTCATACGTATAGCCATAATTCGGTATGAAACCGTCAATCTTCTTTAAGTCTCCACAGTCCTCGAACATGCTTTCGTATGTTATTTTTCCGTTATAGCACGAACTTCCGACATTTTCCTCGGACATACAGCATGATATTCCACGTAGGTCTGCATACCTCGAAGACGTGTTCGAATACATGTTGGAAAAATCGTATACTCCATTAGGATATATCTCCAGCTCCTCCCCTCCTGCGCAAAACGCCTTTCCGTCAGGCAGATAATCCGTTGGGATGGTTTCTGAAATAAGCTTGAGGGTTTCTGAAATAGTTCCAATGTCGTCTGTTGATTTGGACATTATAAGAGCTGGAGCGGACGATGCTATCCACCTGTCGCCTGAAAACATGTCCTTCATGGAATTGACATAATTGACCTTGTTTATCAGTATTCTGCTTACGCCGTTATCTATAAGAAGCCTCAAAATCTCATCTGTTATAATCTCTCCGTTGCCGCATATAACATGGCTTTCAGAATCGGCTATCTCCTGTGCCGATATCTTGCCAACAATTTTCTCAGACACATCGACCGTTTCGGTAAGATAAACGTCGATAGTTTGAATATCTTTCTCGACAAGCATATCTATCTTGTCTTCATCGACCACTTCGCCAACGGACATTAAAAGCTCAACAGGGGAATATGTATCGAATGCGACCATTCTTCCGATTACCCGGTTTTCGAATTCGTCGTCATAGGAATCAATAACTATATTTTCAGTACTATACACTTCCACGCTAAACACGGAGCTTTCATTCAGTTTAACTATGTCGTTTATCGTAAGAACATGATTTTGGCCAACAATTCCACCCTCAGACGCGCTTGCTGTCAGCCGTCCAACAGCGGATACCTTTGCTGGTATTATTTCCGTTTCCGGGTTGCCATCACCATCCTTAGCCACAACCTCGACACTAGAAAGTCCTTTAGAAACAGCATTTTCAACGGTGGATGCATTAAGTATGGAACATGATGCAAACAGTTGTTCCCCGCCTACGTAAATGCTTTTCGCTGAAACACGACCATTAGATGCATTCACGCTTACGGATTCAGAATCGGTATATCCTACAAGCTGAAACTTTGTGTCGTTGAATGCAAACCGCGAATTAGTAAAAGCTTCGTCGCAATCAGACAACATGCTCATCCTAGACTTTTGTCCATCAAATGTAGTGCTACCCTCAGCACCGGCTCCATAAAACATGGAATCCATGTACTTCACTTTGTCCGATATGCTCTGGAAGTTCATGTTCGGTGCGTCTAGGCTTTCGCAGCCGTAGAACATGTAGTTTAGGTTTTCATATGCTTTGTCGTTTGCCATTATCTAAATTTCCTTAATTGAACGTGAAGTCTGTAAATAATCCGTTTGTGCATCCATAGAACGCGCCAGACATCGACTCCATGTCTGTCGGTATCGACGATATACTCTCAAACCTGCACTTTTGGCAGTTATGGAAAGCATCGCTCATGTCAACTGTTCCAGAAGGTATCGTTATTCCATCCAATATAGCGTTTTTACAATTGAAGAACATGGACTTCATGCTCGTGAGAACTGAAGCGGATATGTTCGCAGATGGTATCGACGCGGAATAGCAATTCTCGAACATCGAACGCGCCTCCTTTACATCTATCTTGGTTCCTTCTGGCCATGATGTCACAGAACGATTTACATCCTTTCTATGGAGATTGTCTATTCTCTTCTCTATATACAATGTTGAACCAAAATCCGCATTTATGCAATCCTTGAACATTTCATTATAGGAAGACAGCGTTGTATTTGGACTCATAAACACGAGATTGCTGTCTTTTACGAATGTCCGCATGCCATCAGACGGAGACAAATGACCGTATATGCCGGAAAAAGACGCAGTATTTGAATATCCGCACTTTATGAAAGCGTCCAAAGACGAGATTTTCTCTGTGCCGTCAGTTGGATTGAGCTTTACTATCTCAGGATAATCATCTGGGTCTGAAATATAATCGGGAAGGCTGAAATCCTCGAAATCCTGATATACTGACGCAAATCCGGTAATATTTGAGGCGGAAGAATACCCAATATGTTTTAATTCGCGTCTTTCGTCATTGAACCCATATGATATGTTAAGATAGTCCGCAAACACATCTTCATCAGGTTCGTAATGTTTATAAATGCAATATTTTGGAGTATCATCGACCGTTGCAAATGTGTAAACTATGGCATCGCTTCCGATATTGTAGCTCTTGCTCTTTAATACCATATTCGCATACCTGTCCTTGAACTTTTCTGGAACCTGTCCAACCGGAGTGGTTATTATCGTCACAGAGGAGTCCTTGATTGCGTTCAATAGAGTAAACGTGAACTCATAGACTGAAACATAATCTGGATTTTGGTCTGTTCCTATATTTGTCATCACCTTCTCATATGTGACAAGTATTGGAAATCCGTTGTCTATCTCTACGACACCATAATCGTCTCTTCCCGTGAAATTGGTCTTGCAAAAGCTTACAGCTCCGCTCTCTGAAGACTCCCTCAACGTAAACAGAAGCTCGTTGTCTGGATAGTTGCCAACTTTGTCCGAATCGGCTATATCCATTGGGTTCTTAAAGGTATAGTAGTTCACGAACCGATTTGCCGCGCTATTATATGCCAACACGCGCTGCCCATTGCTTGGATACATCACAAGAGTTTTATTGACAACCTCAAACCCGCGATAGCTTACGGCCTCGTTGCCCAATTCCTCGTGTACGTCAACATATTCGAATCGAGTTTCCTTCTCGGTATCCAACACGTTTGTTATCCTTAGAACATTTGCGCTGTTTCTTGGGGACAGGAATACATCGCCGTCGAACAGGTACGAAGACGTATATTCTATTCCGTCATTATGGTCGAACGTGAACGTTTCGAAATCACCTTCAGCCTTTCCGACTGTTATCTCTATTGGAGATTGTCCGTCCAATCCGCTCACGAGAACGATGGTTTCGTCGGAATAATCAACAAACATCTCCTCATAAAGATTTTCGGAGAAAATCTCCTTCTGCCATACCACGTTTACGTAATGGGAATCGTCAACAGGCCATTCGCCTTCAGTATCGTAAAATCCATCGCAAGCCGCATAATCGGAAATTCCGTTTGTGAGGACTCTCCATTTGCAATTGCCAAACCTAAGTTCCTTTTTCCAGTTCTTTCCGTCCTCGGAGAACATCACATAGCGTCCGTCGATTGACTCTGCGTAGAATCTGTCCTTTCCGCATCCTATAAGTCTCTTCAAAGACCCTCTCGACTCTATTGCTCTATAAAAGTTCTTTCCGCCATCTGTCGAAACGAGAATGCTGTCTCCTCCGTCGGCTGCGCATATCACAGTATTTCCTATGGACATAGGCTGTCCAAGACTCATGGGAGCATATTCGGTTTCACCGTCGAAATCGTAAATCGACGACTTTTCCGAAACACTTCCGCTATATGCTATGTTCCTGTCAATCCAGCCGAGCTGAGAATATCCGTTGGCGTTTACCGCAACAACCACAAACGATTCGTTTTCGCAAACCATGGAAGACACGGTATCAGACTCTGGATACTTCACAACGCCGTCCAGTGAATGTTCCATTCTTTCAAGAGATACTGTCCAATTTGAATCGGAATCTCCGAAATCTATCGTAAGTTTGAGAAGGGAATTGACTATATCTGAGCGCGTATGCTCGAAAGTGGCTATATGCGTAAGCTCTTGCGTCTCGGCATCTTTCTCATCAGTATCGTCAACGGTGTCTTCTGGCGAATCCACGCCAAAAATGAAATGTGCCGAATTCTTGATATACGTTCCGCCGCAAATGCTTGTCGCAAAGCCAAGTGAATCCGAACTCAACCTCTTCTCAGGCCCTATCTTCGACAGTTCTACCTCGAAAACCTTTTCGCCATCCGATATGTACAAACCGGATTCAGATATGCTGCGGTCGGATGGGTTGAACCTTTTCAGAATCAACTTCTTTTGGGAATCAGAATCTCGCGTACCAGTTGACAGTGACATCAATGCGCAAGGATATTCAACTCCACGACTTTTCACCACGAACGTAAACACTTCACCGTCGTGGCTTCCAACATCGTTATCGGTGATTCCTCCCAAAGAGTCTACGGCAAAAAACCTTTCGGAAGAGCCGCCATCTGACATTATGGTCCACGAGCAGTAATTGTCTCCATAACTTGCGGACGGCTTTCCAATGGTGCTGTTTTCCTCTCCGACGATGCGTGTTCCGTCATCGAGCATGCTCACGCCGCCATATACAAACACCGAATTGCCATCTCTGTTTTCCAATACGAGCTTGGAAACCGTCCTTCCATCGCCGTGCATCGCATAGAAGTATTTCGAACCTACGTCAAACAGCTCCTTAAAATCTGTTCTGACGTGTCCATCGAGGTCGCTCCATATTGGAACTAGAATTCCGTCCATCGAAGTGCAGTCTCCGTTGCATGACAATGCCTCCGTACAAGCGGCATAATCAATATTCTCCGCCAACACGTGTATGTTGTCTGACGAGTCGCCTGTATATCTCGAAATGTCATATACGGCATTTCTGCATTCTATTGCGCTGACTGTTCTGCTGCTTGACAAGGCGTCGTCATATGGCATGTTCACATGGAAAACCCTATTTTTGTCGAACTCATCAAATATGAATCCGCGTATCGCGTCGCTCTTGTCGTATGTGTCTATAAAACGCTCTACACTAATCTCTCCGTAGTCATATCCGTCCGGCTGTCTTGCCGTATACTCGGTTATTGGAGAGAACAGCTCCTTCGTAGTGTCAATTTCCTTGAACTGCGCATAAAACGGAAAGCGGTCATCTGCTGAAAGCTGTGGGTTTGTGAACATCAGGTTCTTTCCAGCGATTCCTGAATACTGTGGGAAATATCCAAGCGCACCATTCTGCATTATGTATCTGGTCTCGCCATCGGAAATCTCTATGTTATCAAGCTCCGTTATGTCGAATGAGAGAATAGTTATAACGGAATCTCCGCAATATTTTGAAATATTTGAGAATGTCGCACTTCCTACGGAACCTGCCGTTACGCCGTTTACCGTATTGCTGAGAACATCGGAATCATGAGGAGTATTGCATGTGATAGCTATGTACAGCCTATCCTCCGTAACTACAACTTTACAGCTGTAGTATGGATTGTCGGCTGTTCCAAAATTGTATGGTGAATACTTCAGCCCCATCTTGTAGTTGTACGAATCCACGCTGTTCTTCTGAAACACAAACAGCGATATTCCCAACTGTGTCTGTCCATCAGAATCAACGTCGAACGAACCGAATGCCGAGAATGTGGCCTTTCTGTTTCCGCCATCTCCAAGATGGACGCTCTTTCCGCAAGAGGATGGGTCTACATATTCTAGGTTTTTTATCGAATCCCTTAGAAGCGTTATCTTGTCGGACTCTCCGTATTCCGAACTGTTGTTCACGTTTCCTATGACCATTCCGCTGTCCTGAAAACGCTTTGCGTGGCCATCGCTGAAATTCAGCATAAGTTCGCTCTGGTCGTAGGAAAATCCAAAATCGAAGAACTTCTGCTGGTTCTCGGATGCATATGACGCCGAATACGTCATAAGATTTGATGTGGATTCTGTGTCGTTGAACGAGAGCATTATTGGAGTATCGTCGAATTCGGATGAATAGAGAACGAAACCTCCATGAAACTTCACGATATCAGAGCATAGAACTGATGTCATTACCGAAGAATCCACAAGAAGGCCGGAAACCTGGTTGCTGCTCAACCTGTAGTAGCACGTAACTCCTTCGAACACCACGGTCTGCACATCGCCAGTATATCCGCTGAACGCTTCGGTTGCGCATAATTCATCAAGAGCCTCCCTTGAAGTTACGACATCGGTAATTGTAGTCCTTGGCGAGAAAACGAAGTTCTCCATTCCCCTTGGGCTAAACTGCCGTATGCTGTCGCCATAATATCCGCCAGATGCTTCTGTGAACACAACCTCATCGAGAGGATAGTATACCGTCGCAGACGAAAGTTCCGTAGCAGACGGGTCTCTCACATACGTATCGGAAGAAAACGCTATTGAAAGAGTATCATCGGTCTTTACAAGGGAATGAATTTCAAGAGACGACAGTGTTTTTCCGTCACTGTCGGATTCTGAAAACGCAGGAAGAACAAAAACAAAATTGCTTCCGCCGACTGTTGCTATGTATCCGTCGCTTTCAGAATATCCAGTAAGTATCCATCCGCTTGCAGACTGTATGTCGTCATCACTGAATCTGAAGGAATACTTTGAATAGTCTTCATACAGCAAACCTCCATCAACGGTCTGTTTAATGCCCATAGAAGACAGACTTGAATATCCGCTTTCGCTGCTAACCGTAGAAATTCCGATTCCGCTTATCGTTACATGTCCGTCTAGGTCATAGGTTCCGTTTAGGGAATCCCCAGGAATGTTATATGTGTTTCGGATAACGAGAGAATGCTTGGAGCAAGACCTTGTGTACGTTTTACCGTCTATATCCGCCTCATATGTAAACATGGTCTTTGAATCGGTATCGACTCCTTCTTCGAACTCTGCAAAAAGAATATTGCCCCCTCCCTTAAGCTCGAAGTTGCAAGTATTTCCATCCTTTGAAAAATATGCCGCAAAGCAGTCTGACGCACATGAAGAAATTGGGCGAGTGCCAGCAGTAATCGAGCATGTAGTTGGAGACCCCGAACCGTTGTATATCGTAGCAGTGACTACTGTCCCATCTGGAACTGCTTCATTCGTAACCGAATCTATGAAATATTTATAGCTTCTGTTAAGCTCTATGTCTCCGTCTATCAGCTTCTTTACGAATGAAAGATTGCTGAGCCTCTCGGAATACTCGGAATAGGACGTTGGCGCGACAAGTTGTTGAACCTCTCCATCGACAATGGAATTTATGCCAGTAAGCACGTTCGACCTTACGCTTAGTGAGAGATTGTTCACATCCACCCTTCCGCTGTCATTGAAGGATATTCTATCGGAGCCATATGACTGCTCGAACTTTACGAGAATGTTCGAAATCACGCTCTGTAGCTTGGCGTTATTGGTATCGGACATGCAGCTTATTTTGCTGAACGTCATCTGAGTCTGGTCGAAATCAAACAAAGGGAACGCTATTGGATGACCCTTTAGCCTAATCCACATCGTTCCGAGGGCATCTCGGTTTTTCCTTTCTCCCTCATCCTTGTAGAGGATGTAGATGTTTCCGAACTTGTCCTTTCCGTATCTGTATATCTCCTTGTTGGAAAGCTCGGAAATCTGAGCTTTGAACTTCTTAAGACGCTGAACCTCTCTGTCAAGTTCGTATTCGTTCAGTATAAACTTGCCGGTGGAATCGTCTATGTAAAATCTATTGGTCTTTTCAAGAATAGACGGTATGAATCCGTCTGTCGTAAGAAACTCGTTAAGAGCCTTGAAATTGAATGGCGAATCCTGATTGAACTTGTTGTCGTTATCGTTTCCGCCCTTTTCGTAATTCGTTGAATATCCAGTAAGGTCTTCATTCCAGTTAAGCCAAAAATTTATAGTGTTTCCAAGTTCGTCAAGACGCTCGGAAAGTCTTCTTCTTGACTCGTCGGTACTTGTAGTAAACGAGTTTACGAGATTCATTATGCCTGTATAAGCATAATCGTACTCCTCGAATGCGTTAAGAAACGGATGAATCTGATACGAAGGATGATACGTGTTTTTCACGTTCGCATACGGAACGTCGCCTATTGATGGGTCTCCTGAGAACTTCCGCAATGCAGATACGGCATTATCGTCAAGCCTTGTAGCACCGTCCTCCGAAACGGTCGTGCCTTCTGTTGCAATGTATGACACCATCTCGGAATCCGCATCGAAGACGCTATTTTCAGTCGCGCCCATCTCGAATAGATTTCTTAGAAAATCGTATAGATTTGGTTCGTCACTTCCAGACTCCGACTGGCTGTTCTTGATAAAGGTATTTCTTGAATCCGTAAGCCGGTTATAGAAGTTCCTGACATCCTCGGAATCGAACATGCCGCAATCGTCATATCCATATTTCCAGAACTGCGGATTTAATCCATTCTCGTTCTTGTCAATAGTGTCTATGTCGTTGACAATGTTGAAATATTCGGTAGGGTCTAGGTATTCGACAAGGGAAACATCGAATCCCTTGTTAAGATGCGCCCTAAACAGAGTAGTATCTTTGAAGTTCTTCCACGTATCAGAATCTATTCGTTCGAGAAGATACTCGCGTATGGTATCCACGATGAGCTTTTTTGTTCCGTTCATCATGTTCTTCTGGCACTGCATCTTCATTCGGTTCCTGATGTTGCACAGTTCGAACGAATAGTCTGAAAGCCACTCGGAAACTCTCATCAATATGCTGTTGTCGATTGAATACTCCCCGCCGACAGTCTTCAATATCGAATCGGAATCCGTGGTCTTGTCTGATATGATATACTTAGACGCGGAAATATCATAGTCCTTAAGGTCGTATGAATTTCTAAACGCTATCGTGGTAAACCTGAAATATTCAAGAACCTTGTAGAGCCTCATGAAGTAGTACTTCATGGACGTATCCCTGCTGTATCTCGTCTGCCTTGACTCAATCTCCGCTTTCAATACGGCCTTTTCGTTCTCGTCGAAATCCTCAAGAGTTCTGCGGCCTGCTATTATATCATCGACAAAAATCTTTTCTGTGAACGACTTTTCGACTCCAAGCTGCATCTTAAGCTTGTAAATGTCCGTTTCCGAAGAAATGTCATCCTCCCACAGATTGTCCGTAAACCTTGATATGTTAAGACGCCATATCTTATCAGACGCATTGATTTCCGAAAAATTGCTGCTAAACTCCCCTACAGTAAGATTTATAAATTTTGACAGCGTATTGTAGAAAGACTCCCTTACGAGACTCCTGTATTTCGTTTCGTCCTTCAGAGAATCAAGCATTTTCTCAACGGTAGTTTCGTGGAGAATTGAGTTTGAGAGCGTTAAAAGACTTGTTCCGTCGGTTGACTTGTTGTATAGATATGCACGGTTAACCGAAAAAATCTCTACAAGCTCCTTGATTTCTTTCGGAAACTCGAAATTTATGTCAATGGTATCATCGGAAATCCCCAGCATGGACGCATAGTTCTTCAATCCATCTATTCCACATACGTCTATGTTTCCTATATTGTCAATATAGTTCCTGATTGAGCGGTAAAGTTCGTTTCCTGTGCTCTCTACACCTGCCGACAGCGATTCCCAAAGGAACGAATACTGGTTTCGTCCCAATCTCGAATCCTTTAGTCCTTCATAGCCCTCGACCCAATCGCTATTACGCGCAAGCTCGGCGAGCTTGCCTGTAAAGGAAAATCCTGAGCCTGCCCTTTCAAAATCCGCGTATGTAGGCGATGTTGTAGGTGTTGACATGTTCTAGGTAAATTGTACTTCCACTATTTAGTGTTCGGTAGAAGCCTTTTGCTGACATAAAAAACGTCAACAAAAGAAACATATCTTCAAAATGAAACCCTAAATCAATATTCAGACTCGTCCTGCGTGAGGTTCGATGTTCCATTTACGACAACATCAATCTGGTCCAATATCACGGACAAATCATAGAACTGCGGAAACTGGAACTCCTCAAGAACAACATTTGCGTTTGTTATGTCAAAATCGTACCCATTGACTATCGAAGCGTTCCAATGAGCCAGCGATATGCCATTCCTTATTATTGGATTGGTCTCGGAGAATGTACCATCTTCATTTGCCCTTCTGAACACGGTTCTTATCCTCTTAACACCATCTATCTCAAGAATCCTTGACTCAAGCTCTGAAATCGACACCGTATCTCCAAGATTCATATACGCAGACGAGAAGAAATTCTTGAATATAGACAGCACTCTGTTTTTTATAATCGATGCCGACACGTTAAGTCCTGACGAAATTTCTATTTCAAGTCTGTTTTGACCACGGTCATTGTATATGAAAGGAGCATTTTCGTCGTTACCATTCTTGTTGTAGAACTCCCTTGCGGTCTTCTCCACGCCTAATTCGTTAACTTCCGTCGGATATCCTGCGCACAACGCAAAATTCACGTCAACAGCCGAGAGGACGACAGGCTCTGCCGTAAGAGGCTTTATGTCTTGCAATGCCGACAGTATAGACTTGCCAACCGATGCCGATTCAGTATTCTGCTTTATCCAAAGATAGACATTGTTGGAGTCTGCCGCATCAGCATACTTGTATCCATATATCCCAAGAGAAGACAATGACGGGTTTATCCATTTTCTTGGATTGTTCAACTTCTCTTTTCCCAGAAACCACAGCCATTTGTAGAACTTTGCCATGTACTGGTAGTTGTTCATGACAACGACATCTATAATCTCGGAAAAGAAATTCGTCTTTATGTATGATGTATAGTCGTCCTTGGTTATCGTTCGCCCAACACGCTTAAACCAGTTTGGCGCATTCGCCCTAATCTGGTCTACCGTCTCCTCTGATTTTGGAGAAGATGCTTGCTCATAGTTTGTGCATCCGTAGAAAAACTCCTTGTCCTTGCTTCTTCTCGAAGGGTCTTCGAAATACTCGCCAATCTGTGAATCTAGGGCAAGAATCGAATTGTCATAGACTGGAGAAAGCTCCATTATGTCAACCATGGTGAGCCTTGACTTATCAGTTGACTCCGTGTTGCTTATGCCATTTATCTCGACAGAAAAACGCTTGTTTTCAATCCCCTTCACGCTTATCTCGCCATCCGGTCCGTTTGAGCGAAGGTACACTATGTGGATGACATCGCCAGACTGTAGCTTGGAGCCGTGAATTCCGTCTCCGAACTGAATCTCGTATTTTCCGTACTCATTGAGCCGCACCGAAAAAACGTTGTCCTTTGAAGTGTATATAGAATCGTCATTTCCATCGACAAACAGCCCTTCGGTGGACGGAGAAAAGTAAATTGTCTTGTATGTGTTATTCCCAAGTGGCCTTTTTACATAAACGTCTATATACGGAAACGCTACATACTGTGTGGCGGTATCCTTGACGTTAATCTGGTCGAGAACGAACTTCTCGTATGGCTCGCCTTCAGATGTAAATGTCGTATTGTAATAATACCATCTGCCGTTCGTTAGATTTATCTTGTTTGTCCCGCCTGCATTCACATAATAGTAATCGGTTGTTGAAAAGCTTATGGACGCTCCGTTTGCGTCAGTATCCGAGAGTGTTATAGTTGAATATTTCGGAACAATTACAAACGACAATGCTCCATTGGACTCGGCTATAGCCTCGACAGATACCGTAGAAGCTCTATATCCTGCCGGGCAATATCCTAGAAACTTTACAAGACGATTCAGGTTTTTTGCAACCAGCGTATCCGACATCATAGATTCAGCGGCAGCGTTGTTCAAATTATAGGCCAATGACGCAAAAAGCTCTGACATGCAGTCTATGAGTATGGACAGATTGCTTCCCGGATATACGTAATCTGTAAAATTCTTGTCTTCCGAAAGCTTTGCGTTTATTAGGTCTTTGAACGAAAACGCATCAAATCGAAGATAGGGGTACTTAAGGCTTGTCTTCGCCTCTGACACGTCCCATGTTTTGCGGTAGTTTGCCATCGTAGGTCAAAATGTGAATTTTACACTATTTAGTGACAACTGCGCTAAATAATGGCATATGGCAAACCAAAAGATTTCGCTTGTCACGGTAAAAGGACTATCGACCGGTGACGTTTATTCAGACGTTGACGTAACGTCAAAGGCCGTGCGCGAAGTTATAACAAACGCAAACGCCATAAGACAGTCCATACGAAACATCCTCTCATTCTCGCCGAGGGAAAGAGTCCTATATCCAGAATTCGGAAACAGGGCAAAGGATTTTGTATTCGAGAAGATAACAGAGACCGTGATAGAGAACCTGAGAACGGCTGTAAGAGGGATGCTTGAGGACGAACCGAGAATAGAAGTCACGGATGTTACAGTAAAGCCAAACATAAACGCGAACGAACTTCACGTATCGATAAGCTACAACATACCGTCATTAAGCCATTCCGACTCAATATCGCTTATTGTAAAAGGTGGAATAGCCTAGAACACCTGCTTGTCCTGTGCATTTGATGTTGTCATCATGTACGGGCTTACGCACTCCATGTATGAGTTGAAAGACGCAAAACCATTGTTCAGAGGATTGTTCCTTACATATCGGTTGCGTATGTCTGTTATGAAATAGTCTCCGCGAAGCCTGTCGTATGATGTGTTCCTTGCATTGATGAAATTCACGTATATCGGGTCTCCGGCTTTTCGACCTATCACACCGTCCGCTCTAACATGGAGATATGCAGAACCGAAAATCATCTCGTTGTATATGTCGTATACGCTTCCGTTTTCTCTAAATCTCGAAAAAACGTTGTTGAATTTTAGACTCTTGTCAACAATGGAGTTTGGAAGAAGAGTCGTCTTTAGCAAATACTTGTCCGACTGCCAATGCTCATGAAGGTTGTTCTTGAATATGTCCTTTACTTCCTTTATGTTATCTTCGAAATTGTTGGTAACGTAATCGTAGCCGTAATACTTCTTGTCAGCCAAGAACCTCATCAAGTCAAACGCATTTCCAGAATACATAGGAACGGCGATGTTTCTTCCGCTTCCAGTGTCGAAAGACATGGTATCTCCGCCTTCTGACATGTCACAATCGACAAATCTCTTGCCTTTTATGTAAAACGAATTGGTTTTGTCCGGCTTTGGAAGTTCGTTGTCAGGATTCTCGCCAACACTATCGAATCTCCATATCTTGTATTTCTTGTCAACATGGTCGTATATCAGCTTGAAGAACATGTTTTTCGAATTGTCTTCCAGTATGTTGCAGTCAAACGAACGCCTGTATATGTAGTCGAGAGAAGTCATGAGAGTCGAATTCTCAGACGTGATGAACGGTATTTTTAGAGTAGGAACATTCACCTTCAAATCCAGCTTCTCCCCTAGATTTGCCCCTGCAAAAACAGCCTTTAGAACCTTATCCAAGTCTTCAAGTCCGTCTTTTTTGTTGAAAGTGCTATATGGTTCAAGTGTGGCATCGAAATTCAACGAGTCTATGCTTGAGAAGTGAAATGTGAAACTCTTTTCCGGATTTCCCTCGTTTGCGGTCGAAGTTATGCTGTTGATAACCACAGTTTCCGAAAACGTCTCCGCTTCCATGTAATTGTCGTTCTCCGGCCTCCCCTCCTGTGGCTTGCTGTCAACCATGGCAAAGGTTATGTTAGCATATAGAAACGGAGCGTTAATCATTTCTGTAAGATTCGATGAAAACATCGTGTCGTTGTAGGTAAAATGACCGGTAAAATACGGACATAGAAGAGACTCGTGAATTTCAAACTCGGCAATCTTATTCGACACGAGATATGCAGCGTTGTCTCTATCGTACTTACCGCCTATCGCCACCTTTTTCGTGGCGGTGAACATGCCTATTTGTATATCATAATGCTGGTTACTAGCTTCAAGCATTGTCTTCGTCCGTATCTGTCTTCTTACTCAGCTTGAGAACTTCCGAATATATCGCACCCATGGTCGTATGCGGAAACGTTACTAGCTTTGTTCCGGGTTCAAGAGGTTCAAGAACGTCGTCTATTCCGTTTATCTTAGCTATCAGCCACCAAAAGTCGATAGTTCCATAAAGCGAGTATGATATAAGCTTAAGATGGTCATTGTTCTTGACTTCATAATATTCTATCAAATCCTCTGGAACGTCTGATAATCCAACTATTCCACAACTTATGTTCCAATTGTACAGAGTATCGATTGTACCGTTTCCGTTAGTCTTCTCAACAACGTCAAACGTATTGGACAGGTCAACCTCAGGTGGCGTATAGAACTTATCGTTTAGCTCTCTCAGCTTCATTACTTAGTCCCCTTCTCCTTTGACGCGGCCTCGTTTTTGGCAAGGGAATCCGCAAAACTTCCCATGAACTTGCCAAGTATGTTGTGTACCATCGACCCAAGCTTTGGCCTGACATCCTCCTTGCTGAAGAAATAGCTAGACATGAGATTCCACGAATCTGGCAGCTGTGACTTGAATGATAGAGATACATCCCAGGCATCTGGAAAATAAAGGTCTTTTTCAAGATTCAGAAGATTTCCGACACCCCATGGAGAATTCTGTATTATGCTCCATAGCATCTTTCTGCCAAGCCTTCTCATTTTTCCAACAGGCTTAAAGCTACATGTGCATGCGCATAGCCTAAATCTTCCGCCGCCCGGTACTTCCACATCGTACAGATATGGAGGTCTTATGAAAATCGTGTCCGTCGTAGCCTTGGCGCCTGCGGTAAATCCAAGTACGAAAAAGAAGTTTACGACAAGATGGTCTAGCGTATCGTTGTATATCCTGAAGTTCAATTCGATTGGCGTTCTCTGTGTCAAATCTCCGGGAGTCCATTTCATTTTCTGTATGCTTCCTATCTGCATTCCTGTGAACTTTTGGGTCAACTCTCCAAGTTCACCAGGTTTTCCCATGCCGCCTTCCCATGTACCTTGACAATCTGCAAACGTCTGAACACCCCTTACATATGGAAGCTTTACAAACTGCATGTATGCGCCAGGTGTCGAATTTGTCATAAGCCTTTCCGCCAAAGAGTGTTCCCTGTTGTCGTTGTCGCTTACTAGCTTCCACAAGTCCTTTACGTCGTTTATGGCAACAGCCTTGCCAGATGGGGATAGAAAATCTCCTATGGCCTGCAACAACGCCTTCATCATATTCTTCATGAAATCTCCAAATCCGTTGTCGGTATTCAAAACGGATTTAATGATGTTCCATGCCTGACGAACTATCTCTATGTTTTCAGCGAGGTCTGGAATTGGATTCATGCCATATACCTTGACATATGGCTGATTTTCAAGAAAAGGGTCTGTTACCGTCGATGCCCCATATGTACTCTCTCCAAAAATGTTGGCAACGCTTTCCGCCAATCCCTGAGCAGTATTGGCCATGGCTCCAACTTGATTAGATACCAGTGTTAGAGCACTTTTTCCCATGTTCTGCAACATACCAGAAAGACCGCCCTTACCCTCTTTGTAAAACTCAAGAACGCCATCTCCCTTTTCTCCAACGGCATCCGCATTAAGCATCTTCAGATATAGGTTTGCCTTTTGAGACCTTATATATGAGTCTGGAAACCATGCCGGTGTCGGTAGAACATGAAGTTGGTCGTTACATGGAAGTGTGCCTGCTGAAGAATCCTTTTCCGTTCCCCACGAAGAAAATATTCCCCATGCGCCTGCATATTTCGGAAAGCGGGTATCGTAGGTTAGCCATTTCTCCATTTCCGTGAGAACGTTGTCAACCTTTCCCTGTATGCTGCTCTGTACTTCTGCTGACATCTGTATTATCCTCTGTTATCGTAGCAATATGGAGCTGCCTCCACGACCTGAACTGTGCATGGAGCGCGGAGGTGTAGGCTCTGACTTAGGTGCTCCCTGAACGACAATTGTCGTCTTTGGCTTGTCCTTTGCTCCTCCCCTAGTTGCCATGCTCAAAGCCGACTTCAAATCGCTGTCGCTTATCTGACCCTCGGCAATCTTGTCGCTTCGCTTGGCGAGCATGTCTATTCCAGACATCACCCTATCTCCAAGCTGCTTTATCGCCTCGGCCTCGTCGTAGGTTTCGCCTTTCTTCTCTTTATACTTCTTTATGTTTTCAAGATTTTTTGCGAAAACTCTCTTTATGCGTTCCTCAAATTCCTTGTTCTGCTCAGCTGAAAGCTGAATCTCCTTGTTCCCTTTGGCGTCAGTTACAGCAGCCTTTAGCTGCGTCCCCTCTCCAAATATTCCATTTTGTGCAGCTCCAGCATTTACCTCTATCTTTCCTCCGCTGCTCATCTTACCGCCAACCTTGTTTGCCTCGGTAGCCTTGTTGAACTCGTCTGTTGCTCCTTTGCCCTGTTTTTTCAGCAGTTTGTTGGCCTCAGAAATCTCTTTGTCTGTAAGCTCGTAGCTTTTTACCTTCTCCTGAAACTTGTCGGTTCTTTCGTCAAGTCTCTTCATCTTCTTCATTGCAGCTTCCCTTTCCGCATCAGTCTTTGCCTCCTGATACATCTTGGATAAAGCCTTCTTTTCCTCTGCAAGCTTCTTTCCCTCTTCATTGAGCTTTGTCATAAGTTCTGCATTTATCTCTTCCTCGTCGGCGAGACCTGGAACCCAACTCAACGCTTTCCTCATCTTGACAAACATCCTTTCGAAAAACGACTGAACGCTGTCAACTATATCGTGCAATCTGTCGGAAATCCACTGTATTCCGTCATTTACGCCATCCTTTATCCACGTCCACACTTTTCCCGGAATGGACTTAAGAGTCTCCCACATGTCATTGGCCTGTTTTGTAACCTTATCCCATATGTCCTTTCCGTAGCCAACTATGTTGTTCCATTCAGACTTTAAATCGAAGTTTTTCCAGAAATCGACAACTTTCCTTCCATATTCTTTCCAAAATTCCCAAGCTTCTACCAGATATGGCTTACATGCTTCAAGAGCTGGCTTTATCAGCTCGTCATAGGTTGTCTTTAGCCCTTCGTAAAAACCATCCCATGCAGCTTTTATTATGTCCCACCAAGCCTTAAATTCGTCTATATGGGGCTTTATGAGAAACTTGTAAATCATTGTGCCGACCAGAATAAGCCCAAAAATCAAAACAGGAGAACTAAGAAGCGACTTCAACCCCTCTTTGATGCTAAGCTTCACGATGTTGAACATCATGTTTGGAGATTCTGCGAGCTGTTCGAGTATTCCAAGAGGCTTCTCTACCCTCTTAGCGATTTCAGCTACAGGTTTCATCGAGGATACGCCAAGACTTATGCTTCCAAGAGTACCGGCAATCTCTGCGGTTCTGCTGTCGATTGCCTCTATCTTGGCAGAATCCCTTCCTCCAGACGATGCAGCAGCAACTGCTGTCGCCGCTGCCGCAGTTCCGGTCAACTGCTCTATACTCTGTTCGGATGCGGAACTTTCCGCATACGTCAGCTGCTCTTGAATGAACTTTGCAAAGCAGTCCCGTACAGTGGCCACAATCCTCTCTACGTCGCGAACCGTTGCCGGTGCGGAACTTCCAGACAGCCTAGCAGAACCGAGAAGACCGTCTTTTTCTAGTCCCTCGGTATGTATAGTAACACTTTTTCCCTCTGTAGCTGCCATTGAACACTATTTAGTGTCGCCATGGGCTACCTGGACATGGCACTCTTGAAATTCTCCTCCATGCTTTTTTTCATGGAATCGAAATCGATGTCGTCTGACTGCGAATCGAAAAGGTGTGTAGGCTGATTAACCAGAAGGTAATACAAGTCACTTATCGGAAGATAATTCAATTCCGTGTTCTGAAAGTTCTGAAAGCTGTACAGAAGATTCGCCTGTAGCTGATTGATAGTTGATACGCTGTACGCCGAAAATCCAACTATCCAGCAGTAAAAAAATCGTAAAGGTTCACATCCTTCGTTATATCAAGTCCGCACTTTGGACACTTTACTGTCGGCACAGTTCTATTGACTCTGCTGTAGAGTTCGTTCGCTATAACTTCAGTAAGGGTCTGTCCATTTGCATCGGTAAAGAATGCGGCTGGAAATCCTCCAAGAATCCTCTCCGTCTCCTCGAAGGTAATCGAATCGTCGAAGGTTACTTCGTAGTCCGTATCGTCTCCATTGACCTTCCACTCTATCTTTCGTATGTAAAGGTCAACAGAATTCAATCCTATAAACCGCGCATTGAGCTGACTTAGGTCTATGTTACCGGCGGCCTTTGACGACGATGCAGACTTTAACTTGGCCTTTCGCATCTCAATCATTGCCGCTATCTTGCCATCCTGCTTGTTTGATGAAGATATCGGATTTGATGAATTGGGTGAAATATCGTCGAATGCATGGTCTAGCTGCTCGTATTTGTCCATGCTAGATTCATCGACATGCTTGGAAGAGGTTGCAATTTTTTTGTCTTCGACGAACTCAAGAAATTCCAAATACTTCTTGGTTGATGGATAGTTTATATAAGCCCTAAGCGTACCTATTTCGGTGACATTCTCATAAACATAGTCAGTGGTGACTATTTTGTCTAGGTTTCTAAGTAGCTCTCCGTGCTTTATGGTCTGTATAAACTGATGCTTGCAATCCTTGTTTGGACAAGTTACTGCAATCTGCTTGGTTAAGAAATTCGTGGAAAACAGGTTTGCCAATATGACTATCCTTTCCATTTCGTTCAATCTTATGCTTTGGAAATCCTTATCCAATGCAAGCTTTTTTATCAATGCGAGAGTTGCCCCATACACGATACTGTGAGATTCTGAATTTGCCAGAATGATTTTGGAAAACGTCTTCTGCTCACCGACATTAGGTTCCCTGAACGTCAAGTTTCTCGAAAGACGCGGTATCCAAATTCTCTTAATCGCATTTCCGAAAGAACGGTGCATAGCCGCCAAAATAGCTTCGTCAATCATGGTATGAAGTAAAAAATGTCAATATTGTAAATTATACGCCAAGAGACTTCTGAGCTTTGTTTAGCGAACCGGAAATCTTTCCGCCAACCTTATTGGTCACACTGTTCATGAAACCGGAAGCTTTCTTCAAAAGAGACTTATTAAGGTAGTTGGCAAGCATGTCATCCTGCAAAGTGGATGTCCATCCAGCAGTATTGCTATAATTGTTCAATCCCAAAGCGTCTGTTGCCGCACTTGCCCAAGAACCGGCCTTATCGACAAACGGACTTGAGACTATCATGCTGTCATATGTAAATTGAACACTATATCCAGCCACGAAACTCATGTCATTATCAACATCCATCGTTGAAATTTGAACTGGAAATGCGCCATAGCATATGACAGAGTGGAGAGGCTTGTTGTTTGACGAATAGTATTGAACAGCTATATCGGCTCTGGTAAAAGGGACACATTCCGTTGTAGAAGCCATCTTGAATGCTTCCTGTGTAACCCAAGGGTCTCCACCACCACCTTCGGAATAAATCCAAAACGGCGATTCGGTTTCGTTCATCCACTGATAGATTATGTGGTCAACATATGAAAATTCAGTGGAAAGAAACTCTATCGTAAGTTCGCCAGCTCCATTTACTCCACTTCCGGGAATGGCACCGACAAGATGTCCAGGTTCTTTGTTTTCTGCGCTATTTACAAAATCTGGAACTTTTACGCTACGTATTATGAATTTCAAATCGTCAGTGTCAGAAGCAGTAAACGCATTGGCAAAATATGTACGTATCTGAGAACGTCTTGGAAACCAATTAAAAACTACGTCAAAATTATTTCTCGCCTTTATCTGATATGCAAGAGACGACGATTGAAAAATTGAGCCTGCACCGAATTTTGTGGCAAACGCAAGCGGTGAATTCACGGATGTAGTCAATCCGAGAGCTGAACCTATGGCATTGTTTCCTAATGCTCCTGCGAGCGAACTTCCGCCACCGCCTAATGATAAAGTTGCCATTATTCTACGTTTACACTGTTTTCACTATTTAGCATTTAAATCGGTAGTTATAAAGACTGGCGCCTACAATTAGAGGAAGAGGGGATAATAAAAGAATGAAAGAAAAGGGGAATAAAGAAAAGGAAAAAGGAAAAAGAAAAAGAAAAAAAGAGAAAAAAAGGATTATAAAAAAAAACTTAAGGGACGGTTTTATAAAAAATTCCGTCCCAAAAGTATAGTATTGTAGACAATTGAAATTATTTGCTATAGCTTGGCCATAGATAAATTACAGAACAATTGAATTTCGCAATAGTAGCATCTTCATTGGTATATTTTATTTCGCCAACGTCTTTTATGGAAACTCCATGTAGAGTGATTGTTTCAGACGTAGACTCCATATCTTCACCGAGAATGCCCAATCTAATTGTAGCACCTAGAGGGGGACGTTTTTCGCCTGCCATGACAGAACCAGACTGGAAGTCCATGTCAATTACAGAATCTTGCCAATATCTCAAAGCGGCTTGAGCATCACCAGCAAGGTCACACCACATGTCAAACGAAATTTCTTGCTGAATTTCTGGTTTCGTGGGGATTTTTGCAGCTGGAAATCCTCTAAACTTCAAATCCTCATATACTATCGACCTTTTAGGCGACATGAAATTCTGAGCATACATCGTAAGATTGGCGAATACCTTATCGACTTCTCCCATACCGCTGTTTAGCTCTAGCTCAAACAGGTTTGTGGTTCTAGCACCTACCTGAGCAAGCAAGTTTGTAAAACTTATGATTTGCGTTGCCATTACAAGTTGATTTCCGTTGAATATCTGACATTATTTAGTCTACATTTTTAATAATGTAAAATCTAAGGGGTTATTGCATTACGCTCAAATAATATGCAAAATCAAAAAAATTATTTTCTATGCAAAAAAATTATTGACAAATCGATTTTTTTGTGTTATCATTTATGCCAAAGATTTTGTAGAGTCATTTAAAAAATTTAAATTGATAAAAATGGTTCAATTCCTTTAAAAATGGAATTTTATAAAGAGGCAAATAAGATATCAAAAATAATGTTTTTCACGATGCTTTTACAGAATTCTTTTCTAAAGGGTTAAAAATAAAGCCACGGCGTTGAACCGTGGCTTTGAATCAGTTTCCTAAAAGGATTCCGATTTTTACAGGTATGAATACGCTTCTGCGAAATCCATTCCAGTTGACAGCGCATAGAAATCAAGTATTATGAATTCAGCGGTTTTTGTAGGCTTGAGCAATATGGCTGTCCTCAGCTCGTTGTTGTCTATTGAAGTATCCGTGTTGTTTCGGCTGTCACAGATTATCTGGTAGTCATAGAGACCGCCATTTGTCTTGCAGTTTTCGTAAATAGGGGTCAGCATGTCAACAACCCTGTTGCGCAGCTTCTCCGTATTTCCTTCGAACACGAACGCCTTCATTGCATTTCTTGTCAGACGCTCCAACCTCAGGAACAACCTTCTGACGTTGATTCGGTCGAATGCGGAAGGTCTGGTCTGCGAGGTCTTCTGTCCCCAAAGCACGATTCCGTCTGAAGTGGTGCTTATGCAATAGTTCCAACTCTTTCCGTATAGGTTGTCCTGTTGACGAGCGTTAGGATTGAACGACACGTCTATGCCAGCAGTTATGAGTCCGCGCTTTGTTCCAGCCGGTGCGTCGAAATACTGCGCATTGTAGTCCGTGTAGACGATTGCGCCATTCGCCATGATGGACGGAGGTAGCCATATCGTCTTGCCTGAGAAGTCGTCAACGTATGACACCCAGTTTGCGTATTGTGCGCAATAGGACGAATTCAATCCGGCAAGATACGTCAGAGACGGCATGATGTCGAAGTCTATCGAATACTTCGGATTCTTAACAAGTTTCACGTCGTTGTAGACAGACAGGTTTCTAGGAGCATCGACTACGGCCATGCAGTCCTTTCTGGTAGACGAACAGAACGTTATGTACTTTGCGCAGATGCTCTTCCATCCCGCAATTGCGTCAACATCCTTGATTCTCTCCCAGAACGGTGCGTATTCCGCTTTCAGAACTTCTGGGTCTTCGTCGCAAATCCTCTTTATGCGGTTTGCGATTGTGGAAAGGCCAGCGTCAACAACAACGTCAATTATCGTCTCGTCAACGTTCGACAGCGTATCGAATATGCTTTCGAGCGTAGCTGCGATTGTCGAATAGGCGATATACTTCTTCGTCTGCTCAGATGTGAATCCGATGGACATCACCTCCTTCGCCTTGGTGAACCACAGTTCGCTTCCGAGGGACGTAGGCACGACGAGAGTCGCCGTGTTGTCTGGAGTCTGTTCGCTGATATATTCCTCCGTTGACTGGTTTCTCGTCGATTTAGTCTTGAAGTTCTCGGCATAGTTGAAGTTCGAGAATATCTTGACATACGACGAACCGCTGTCTTCGGAGTTCACTATGTTATCGATGAATATGGACTTGTTCTGATTGTCAACGGCATCCTTGTCGAGCGAGCCAGTCCATCTTTCGAGGAGGTTTACGTAAACCTTGTTGTCAAAAGACTTGGATATCGCAAGTTCGCACACGACGAGCGTCACCGCGTTCTTCTGAATTCCGTCAGGCTTGAGTTCGGAATTCAGCTGAATAGAAGGAACGTTTCCTAGAACGTCGTTCGATATCGCGGAATCATATGGCGCAAACGTGTCCGTATTTGCGACAGGCTTGTAGAATCCGTCTCCATTGAGTTCTGTGTACTTGCAGTTTATGCCATCGGATTCCGGTACGTTTATATCGTAGAGATTTCCTCTCACGATAGATTCGACAGCATTGAAAATCCTTCCGTTGCCCGTATCCTCTGGCAGCTGAATAATCTGCTGTTTAGGAATGGCCTGCAAACCGCCGACAAGAATAGGAAGTATTCCGAGGCACTCCATGCCGGAGTTGTTGAAATCATCCTTGTCGAACTGCTTTTCCGTTATATTGCAGATTACAATCTTGTTTCTGTCAGGAGATTCGGCACCGTCGCGGTAGTTCTGGTATGTCGAGAGCGGAATGAATCCAAAATGGTCGGAGTTCGGCTTAATCGTCACGAGGTTTTCGATATCGGCTATCGCGTTTGGAACTGCACTGAGTTCCATACCCGCTATTGCGGACATCATTACGCTGTTGTCGATGTATTTCGCCGTTCCCTCGTCATCTGTCGTCGCACTGGTAGCGGCAGTCTTCCAGTGAATCCACTTGTAGTTCTGAGAACCGGCAAGCGCAACACCGCTTATCGTCGTGAACGCTGAGCTGAATTCGTAGAAATCATCCTTGGAGTAGGCATAGCTGTCATATCCAGGAATCGTTTTCGCGACATAGCGGTAGTTTCCGTCTTCGAACGGGTCTGCAACGGTAAGTTCGACATACCCTGAGGCTATATCGTCGTTCCATTCGCTTGCAGCCGGTATCGACAGCTGTTTTGAAACGTCTATCTTAACAGGCGAACCACTTCCGCCATCTATCGTTATCACATAGCCAGTGGTCACATCAGACGATATCGGTGCTCCCTTGAACGATTTGCTGAGGGCAGTTTCCTTGGTAGTTAGTTCTGCTACAAAAGTCTGATGTGTCAGAGAGAAGCAGTCCATGCTTGAAAGATACTTTACGTTTTCGACTATCTGTTCAGCCGTATATTTTCCGCTTGTGGGCTTTTCAACACCGGCATTTTCAAGAGCAGTCTCTCCCGCACTCTCAAGGGTATACTCTATAAAGTCCGTTGGAATGCAGCTTGGATATTCAGCACCTTCACCGTCAATCCAATAGCTCTTTACTCCGACAACGGTTTCAAAACCGGTTTCGTTATATTTCTTGACAGTTGCAAGAACAGGATAGTTTACACCGTCTTTCTTAACAGGGTCGTATACGCAACCCTTTACGGTTGCTAAAAATCTGTTCTTGAATGTGCTTACTGTAGATATGCTAGAGCCAATCAACTTCGTAACTGTAGCTTCATCAAGCTTGTCACCGACATTGCATACAGTTTCTCCATCCTTTGTTTTCTTTTCGGCGGCATACAGATTTGATGTCACAACAGCTGCACTAGTTGCGGATGTTACAGTTGTATCTTCGACAAACTTTTCGGTAAAATAGTAGAGAGCGTCGTCAACGAACAGTTCGACAGTGAAATAAGCTGAATTGCCAAGAGCTTCAAGTTCAGTTACACCGGCGTTCTTTCCTTCGCTAGTCAACGATATCTTGTAAAAACTACTCTCTTTGCATTCAAGAGTCTGTTCTGGCCTTGAATACACGACAGTTATCTCGTCTTTATCAACTGCCGTACCTTCGGCTATCTTGAAACCGTATTTACAGTACCCGTCTTGTCCAAATTCAATTGTTTCAGTACCACGCTTCCATACATCGTTCGTAGAATCATACGTAAAGACATATGTATCTGGAACTACAGACTGGTCTAGTTTATCAAGGCTCGACGACAATGTAAGCTCAGAATTCGTCGATGTCGCTCCGATAGATTTATCATAGTATTTCTGAATGGCATATACGGTTGTACTGTCGTCTCCGATATACACCTTAAATGTTTTTACAGAAGGCGATATGGTGTTTCCATTTCTATCAACATACCTTTCTACTTTATCAGATGGTATGGTTAATATTCTTTCATCTTCCGCCCCCTGTGATGTGGCCTTTGATACCTGATACACAGGAGAATATCTGTTCGTATGTGTAGTCTGCCAAGTTTCAATGTCGTAAGTTACGGAAGGTGTGAGATACTGTGCGTTGTTGTTATACGGAATACGCGCAGCTATGAGGTTTCCTCCTTTGTCAAATACCTCTTTGCAAGCATAGAAGAAGTATCTTTCAGCTTCGGTTTTCGGAGTTCCGAAGTACGACTTAACCGAAGTTGTTGACGTAGGAATAACCGGAACGCCAGACTGTCCTTGTGGAGAAAAACCGATTACCAAGGATGTGGTGCCTCCAACCGTAGCGACATAATCAGATAGGTCGTATTCTCTGACTTCCAAACCAGGATGGTTTATTGTACGAAGTGCTCCCATATGTGTTTCTTTCTTTTTGTTTAATAGGAATATGCCTCTATTTAGTTGCAAAAATTTAAATTCCAATACTAAATACTATAAATTACCGCAATATAGAAAAAACTGAATATGAGCAATCTTAAATATACAAAAAACGATGCTATTAAAATGCATGAAAAATATCTTAAAGGATATACCCAATCGGAGATTGCAGAAATGTTCAATACTACGCAAGACAGGGTTTCATCGATATTCAAAAAATATGGATATTCGAAAAAGTCAAATTCAAGATATCACAATGTAGAGATGGACAAGGGGTATTTTAAGAGAATAGACAGAATCGACAAGGCTTATTTTTTAGGGATTGTGATTACGGATGGAAACGTAAGATTCGGAAAACGGAACGAATTGAGGATTAGGATAAGGAGAAACGACCGATACATACTTGAGATTTTCAGACATTATCTGTCTTCCGAAAGGACTGTTAAAGACGGAGTGATTGGAAAATCGGAGTTTTCTGAATTTTCAGTATCATCTGTCGAATTCGTGAATGAACTCAGAAAATATGGGATAGAACAGAGGAAGACGAACAACTCATCGTTGCCGATGCTGCCGTTAGATTTCATGTCGCATCTGATTAGGGGTATTTTGGATGGAAGCGGATGGATATCATCAAAAAATCGTTCAATAGGATTTTGTGGTTCTGAAAGGCTTGTTTCAAACGTAAGGGATTTTCTAGTTGCCAGTCTTGACGTTTCTCCAAACAAGATAACGAAAGATGCGTCGATTTATAAAATTTCGTGGCAGAATCCTACAGATTTCGCAAAAATATGCGCATATATCTATGAAAACAAAAGCGATTGCTACCTTTTAAGAAAATATTATGAATTTATAGATGCCATGAGGTATTTTGCAAACAGGAAATTCAGAATTCCGATACGAAAGATTAGAGTTAGGCAGTTTTCTCTTGACGGAGATTTCATAAATGAATATGAAAATGACGTTGCGGCTGCAAAATCATTGGGAATTCATAGGCAAAACATACTCCTATGCTGCAAAAAGAGGATTCGCTCATGCGGAGGATATGTGTTCAGATTCAACATAAACGACTATTTCGCAATGGTTCCAGAAAAATATCGAGATAAAAATATTGCGGTTTTCACCAAAGTATGATATACTATGGCAAAAAGTTGAGCCATGTATATAAAATGAAAAAGATTGAAAAGAACATTTCGCTCGACAGAATGATTTTTGATTCTCTTGAAGGGCATTCTAGCGACAGTTCGACCGAAGCGGACGATGATTCATTTTCGGATTCTCTAAACACAAAGCTTGGGGATGCCGCAAAAAACGATGAGCAGAAGTCCTTAAAGGAAAAAGATGCGTCAGTCCGCGAGGAAAAGACAAACCTTGAGAAGCTGAAAGAGGCCATAGACTCGGAGTTCAGCGAAGATACGGTAATAACAATAGCTAATCTTCGCGAAAAGTCACAGATGGAATCTGCAATAAAGGGGAAGTGGGCATCGAAGCTGATGGCTGAAAAGGTCAGAGGCATTCGTCTTAGAAAAAAGCTTGAGCTTCTTTGCAGTGGACTTGAGAAGATGTATTCCGAATCGAGGACGACCCCATCAAGCTACCTGAACTCAAGACGTGCGACAGACAGCATGCTGAATGAAAACAAAGATGTAAGAAGCCTCAGGATTGCCATAGAAGACAACAAGCTTATAGTCGAATACCTTGAAAGGCTATGGGTTGCGATACAAGGATTCGGATATACGATACGAAATTCAATCGAATCCGCGAAATTGGAGATGGGGATATGAGCGAAAGGTCATCATTCACATTCTCATTCGACGACGAGATAAAGGCGATACGTGTAGAATCGGATTCCCCCTCGATATTCGCGTCGTTGATAGATGTCTTCACTGTAGGAAATCCGTCATATTTCTATCTCGAAAAGAATGGAATAAAGTTCGCCGATGAAACGTTTAGCGCGATAACACCATTGGGTACATTTCAGATTGGAATGTTTCCTGTGGTATATGTTGCCGCGCTCAAGATTGTGGGGAACGATAAAAGCCGAATACACATATCCGACGAAGACAAGGAGCGAATAAGAAAAGAGTGTTTTCCACTAAAGGGACGATTTGACGACACATATGAGGTGGAAGAGATAAATCCTAAGTTTCCTTATAGGTGGTTTCAGAAAGACGGCGTAGAAGCACTGATGCGGCATGGGCGTGGGATATGCATATCCCCAACTGCGAGCGGAAAGTCCCTTATGATTGCCGCACTCGTTAACGAGATAAGAAAAGCCGGTTTTCCAGAAATGGGCGATAGAAAACATATTCTTCTGATAGTTCCAACCAGACAGCTGGTTGACCAGATGGCCGGAGACTTCGATGAATACGGAATAGGCGACTATTCCACGTACACTTCGAACAGCGGCTCAAAAAGGGCTGGCACGTTTAAAGACAATTCTTGCAAAGACGGTTTCAACAACCTTATAATAACCAACCACACTTGGATAACGGAAAAGTACAAGGACAAGAAATTCCCATTAAAGAAGATAGGATGTATCATAGCGGACGAGGTTCATACAATCAAGAAGGGAACTCAGATTCTGAAGCTTGTGAAAAGGATTGACGCGACGCTTAAGTTCGGACTTACCGCAACACAATCCAAGTTCGTATTCGACCGTTGGATAAACTACGGAGAATTCGGAATAACCGTATTTCAAACAAACATAAAACAGCTTCAAAACGAAGGATTTCTTACAAAGCTGGAAATACGAAACATTCATGGGCTTGTCAAAAACCTAGACCCGCATCTTCCATTTTCCCTTAGCCGTTCGCGAGCGAGACTAAACGATGTTCTTCCGGATGGAACTCTCGTAGACGTTGGTACGGCATACAAGATGGAGCTTGAATTCCTAGAGAACAACTGCGAGAGACTTTGGATGCCAGTTTTTGAGAAAATAGGCGATAGTTTTGATTTCTCCAAAAACAACATGGTCGTTCTTTTCGACAGGATAAGCATAGGAAAAACCTTACAGAAATCTTTGTCTGAGCGCATGGATGGAATAAACGTCCACTACATAGACGGAACTGTTGACATAGCCGTTCGAGAAGACATACGTTCAAGACTAGAAAAGAGCGTTGGAAACATACTTCTCGCACAGACCGTCACGGCATCTGTAGGTCTAAACATAAAAAATCTCCATGGCATAGTATTTGCGTTTTCCGGCAGAAGCTACATACGAACTATTCAGAGCATAGGGCGTGTTCTCAGGCAGAACAAGAATAAAACGGTTGCGAAACTGTACGAAGTATGGTATAATCTTAAGTATTCGTCGAAGCATCATGACGAAAAGATGGAAATTCTGATTGACAGCTACGGAGACGATTGCATAAAAGACACGATAAATTTGGAAATTTAACATGTTTGAAGACGGAAAGATTCTTATTTTTTCTGACATACATTTCGGAATACACGGAAATTCCGAGAAGTATCTCAATATATGTGTAGACACGATGGGATGGATTGCAGAGCTTTGCAAAGAGCATTTCGTAAAGAATGTCGTTTTCATGGGGGATTTTTTCGATTCGAGGTCTTCCATAGACGTAAAGACTCTGAACTACGCATCGCAGTCTTTGTACAACCTTTCAAAGTCTGTTGACAGAATCTATATGATTCTAGGAAACCACGACCTATACCTAAGAGACCTGACATTCATACACAGTCTTTCGGCATATCAGGGAAATGAGGCGATAACCGTCGTGCAATCTCCAATGCACGGAAACGGCTATTCCCTTCTTCCATGGGGGTACGGAAAGTCCCAGACGACAAGAAACGACGAGGAAATTGTTCCACGTGGAACAAAATACGTTTTTTGCCATCATGATTTTCCAAAAAGCTTTTTCTTTGGTTCATCTTCAAGCCAAAACAGGAGATATGGCGACACGTCCACGGCATCGAGATATGAAGACATAGGGATGGACGAGTCCATCATAAAAGAAGTAATCAGTAACAGCGGCATCATAATGAGCGGACATGTCCACAAGTCACGGAGAATACCTCTTGACGGAAAGTCCAGCATAATTATCAGCGGTTCTCCATATGAGACCGAATACGGTTTTGACGGAGCTGCGTGTGGGGCTTTCATATTGGACGGCAGCAAGCTGAACTTCTTTCCGAATCCGCACAACAAGCGGCATGTCGAACTAAGGACTTCATCTATAGATGACGACATGGCCGATGTGGATTTTCCAAATTCGTTTATACGTCTCAAGGTGGATACGCAGGAGTCTTTCGACACGATATCTAAGATACAGCACAAGATAGCGAGCAAAAATCCATATTTCGTTTTCAATACGGTTTTTGATTTTGAGGCGTGTCCGTTCACAGGCAAGCGTGACATAGTGGAGAATCCGACCGAATCATTGCCAAACAGAGTATCCTCTAAGATGGATTATCTCAACTCCGCAATTGACGCTGCGGATTTCTCGGAGTTCGTGTTTGAGATTGGCGGCAAAAGGACACCTGTTGACAAGACGCTTGTCAAGGAGCTTGCCAAGAAGTATTATGAGATGATAGGAGGCCGTTAACATGAATATAGTTTTTGGAAAGATTCATGCCGAAAACTTCATGTCGTTCAAAGAAGTTGATTTCGATTTCAACGGATTCGGAAGCAAGATTGTCCTCGTAACTGGACGAAACGATGACATAGACGGAGATGAATGCAGGAATGGTGCAGGCAAAACGACCGTGTTTAATGCTCTCCTCTATGCCATCTATGGAGAAGTTCTTAACCCCCTAAAGTCTGCAAAACACATAGCAAACTGGAACTGTTCGGCAAAGGATGATGTCAAAATAACTCTTTCTGTGTCTGTTGATGGAGCAGAATACGAGATAGACAGGTTTCTTGTAGGCAAGAAGAAGTCTATGGAGCTTCATGTTTACAAGAAAAACGGAGAATCGGAGATGGAAGAGATTACACGCTCAACTATTGCCGAGACTCAGAAGCTCATAGAGACTGATATAGTTCCATGCGGAAAGGATGGCTTTCTAAGATGCATACTTCTTACCGCCGACAAGAACTATAATTTCTTCGAGCTTGGAAAGGCCGCAAAGAACGAGTTTTTTGAAGCATTGTTCGAACTTACGACCTATTCTAGCATGTTTCAGAAACTTCACCGTGACACATTGGATGAAAACAACAGCCTCGTGGCTCATTCTAGGACGATAGACCAGTTAAACGCGAACATCGTAAAGCTCAAGTCCGAGAGAGACGCCGAGCAGAAAAACAGACAAGACATAGAGGATGCAAAATCGGTTTTGATAAAGGCTAGGGAAAACCTAGACCGTTTTGACTCTGAGCATGGAGTTGTTCTCGACGATGGCGGAAATATAGTATTCGATGATGCGTCTGAATATGAGAAAATAGTAGAAAGAGGCAAGGAGCTTACGGAGCGCGTAAAGAAGGGGAAGACGCTTCTTGAAAATATTCGAATGGAGATTTCATCTCTTGAAACAAGCAAGTGTTCAATAGACTCCAGCGTTAAGTCCGAAAAAAGTGCAATTTCCAGCATGGAGAGGGCAATATCGGCGCACGGCCATATAACGGACATACTGTGTGACGAGTGCCTTCCGAAATACCGTTCGGAAATGAAGCTATCCGATTACGAGGACGAGATAAAGAAGCGCAGAGAGAAGATAGAGGAGCTTCTGAAAAAGAAGGAAACCATAGACCCTCAAGTGTCTGAAAAGAGCGCAACTTACACGAAATACGCTGCTGGAGTGAAAAAGCTTGAAACAGAGGTCGAAAGCTGCCGTGGAGAACTCATGTCACTGAAGGGAAAGAGGATGGAACTTCAGAACATGCGCAACCGTCTAGTAAATGACGTTAGCAACTCGGAGTACAAAATCAAGGTTTTGTCGGAAACTGCCACCAAATCCTTTGACGCTCCGATAAAGTCTCTCGAAGACAGTTTGCTATCGACAAAGGCTCAGTACGAGGAGACCGATAAGACGATTTCCCATTTGAAGGCACTGGAGAGCGTACTCAAACCAGAAAACATAAGAAAGAGCGTCGTATCGGACATGTTAAAGGAACTTAACTTCAGAATATACGGATATCTCTCGAAGATGGGTTCAAACTATTCATGCCGGTTTGATGAGGATTTCGATGCCATATTCGAATCTTCAAACGGAATAGAAACAGAATACAACAATTTTTCCTCTGGCGAAAAAATGAGATTAAGCATAGCATGCTGTTTCGCCTTTAAGGATTTTATGCAAGTTCGTCTAAACATCCATTCAAATGTTTTGATAATAGACGAATATATAGATTCAAACCTAGACCCGTTGTCCGTCAACGGAATAATAGAACTCATAAGATACATGGTCGGAACCGAAAAAATGACCGCGTTTATAATTTCACATAGAAGTGAAATACTGAATACGCTGTCCGACGCTGAGATTCTAGTATCGAAGAAGGACAACCAATCAAAGATAACAATTACAAACAAGGAATAACATGGGAATAACAAACGAAGAAGTTCTCGAACCCATCCCTTCCAATTTTGTGGAAAGGGCTATAGCCGCCGTAAAGATGAGGGGCGGAAAGAAGAACGCGGAATCGAATCCAGAACAGCCTGTTTTTGATTCTCAAGTTCAACCGCCTCCGTCGCAGCATTCGGCAGTTGAGCAGCCGACTGTTAAGAAGGACGACCCTCCGAAGTTCTTCAAGGACGCTAACGGAAACGAGTTTAAGATTGAAGGCGGAATTCTCTACGCAAAGACCTGGAAGACGCTTAATGCAAAAGTTCGGATAGTAAAATCTGCAAACAAAAAGGAGATTCCGATGGACGGAAAAATAGTTCAGGTATTCGGATGGGTAAGGGTTGAGGATAGCGTTAAAGGCGACGATGACGATGTTGACATTTCAAAGATAGAGGATGAATCACATGACTAGCTATTCTATTTCGAAGTCGGAATATCCACAGGGAAGATTTCTTTTTGTTGTGGCGACAAGGCGTTCTGAAGACGAACTTCAGTCCATGCCGATATATAAGACGCTGTTTACTAGGATAAACATACCTAAAAATATTCTTGTGGACTGCAAGATAGCGTTTAGGAACGAGGACGGACTTAGTAAGGTATACAACTCCGTGCTAAACGACGATAGCATAAAACTGTACGATTATGTTGCGTTCATTCACGACGACATATGGATTAACGACGTTCTTATTTTCGACAAGTTGGAGGAAGCATCAAATGACTACGACTTGATAGGAGTTTGCGGAGGAAAGTCGTGGGATGTTCCAGACGACGAAACCAAGCCACACATATGGACATTTGCGGCCAAAAACGCCGGAATGAGCGGATTCATGATTCACGCGGGAGACAAATCTCTTATAAAGAATTCAAAATCCACCACATACCGTGGAAAGGTCATATTCATGACGGCATATGGTGACTGTCCGTCGCCTGTTCTTACAATAGACGGAAGCTTCATCTGCATGACAAGAAACGCAATCGAAAGTGGTCTTCGATTCGATGAGCGTTTTACCTTTCATTTTTATGACATGGATGTTTCGTTTTCCGCGTTCGTAAAAAAGCTTAGGACCGGAACGTCTGCTGTTTGCGTAACACACGAGTCTCTCGGAACGAGTGTTGCACAGCCATCCTATATGGATGGGCAGAAGCTGTTCATTGAAAAATGGTTTTCCAACAGCGAATCTTAAATTGTTGACATATCAATCACCATGTGATATAATTAACGGCTGAAAGGTCTTATAGTAAAATGGCTTCTGTAAAATTGGACATATGCGACTTCGAACTCTTCTACGATACTATATCGAACATGACTAAGATATCGAAATCCGCGAAGATTACATTTTCCAAGCATGGATTCCGGACATCCGTGAAGACCGATGGCCGTGTCGCACGTCTTGACGTTGTGTCAACATCCGTCAGGATAAACGGAGAACCGGTGTCTATATGCACACAGGAGCTTAACGTATTTTCACAGATTCTGTACAAGGTAATAAAGGCTCATGCGCCGAAAAGCAAGAAATCGTCATCAGCACCGGATTACTCCGACGTGGAGCTTACGATAGAGGATGAAACTTCCATAAGGATAAAGTCGTCTACCTTCAAGACAAATTTCGGTCTTGTGAAGGAGGCGGCAATAGTCGTGCTAAAAGACCATGTACACAGCTGGAACACCATAGCGGAAGTGAACGTAGAACTTGACGACGTTAAGGAGCTTTTGTCGAGTACGTTCGTGTTCAGAGACCAGAAAGACCTTCTCGTTCGCATATGCCATCAGGATGACATGGTTAAAAACACCGCGTATGCTGAGATATATGACCCAAAAGACCCCGCATCGAACAAGTTTGTCACAAAGTTTGGTAATATAATGGTCGGAGACCTAACTAGGAAAATCCTATTGGACATACCGAGGTTTCAGGTCATCTCGATATTCCCTGTGGAGTCCATGGTGATAAAGCTCAATCAACAGCCATGCGCGTTCACCGATTTCGCGATAAAGGGAGGAGACGGTTCGTGCGTGACGAAATATACGCTTCTTTTCGAATACATGAGCGACAACTATGCGGCGGTGAACAATGGTTCAGCAGCCTAAAAGCGCAGACCAATCTCTTTGGATTTACTCTAAGATACTTCCGTTTATAAGCGGCAAGAACAAAAAGGGGACGAACGAGCACCTTATACAGTGTCCGTTCTGCGATGAGGCGCACACATCTACGCATCCATGGAATGCAATGCGCGGATGCTATTTCATATATCAGCAGAAATACTACTGCTATAGATGTAACTGCACGAAGAGCGGCCTTGAGCTTTATGAAAAGCTGTCTGGCAGGGAGTATAGGGAGCTGATGCCAGAATATCTGTCTTTCATAAAAAGACAGGGAAAGAGCGGGATAAACTTCTCGAACTACCTATCTCCATCTTCTGCCGGATATTCCGTTGATGTTGAAAAGGAAAAGAGAAAAGAGGATATTTTCCTACAGATTCCCGATTCCATGAAAAACGAACTGACCGAACGCGGAAGACAGTATCTTGAGAATCGAAAGATTTTTGATTCACCGAACCTTCCGAAATACGCAAAGTTCTATTCTGCCGTATACAACTCCAAATTCGACGGTAAGAAGTACGAGGTTGTGGTCATACCATGGTATCTCGACGGAGAGGTGTGGTCTTACCAGTGGAGATTCCTGGATTCGGACATACCGTTTCCGAAATACGGTTTTCCGAAAGATTGCGGCAAGAAGATTTATGGAATAGATTCAATTTCCACAACTTTTCCTTTTATAATATGCTGTGAGGGAGTTTTTGACTCTCTGTGGGTTAAGAATGGAATAGCTGTTGGCGGAAAAAGTCTAACGGACTATCAAAGGGCGATGCTTAAAGAGAGGTTTCCCAAGCACAGGATAGTCTATGGATTCGATAATGACAAGCATGGGCTTAAGGCGATGCTTAAAGATTCCGTCCTATCGGATTCTTCGTCTTTGGTGTTCTATTGGAAGGACATATCTGGCGGCGCAAAGGATTTGAACGATTTTGCTATTGCAGGCAACGAACAGTATTTCTTCAACGACGAAAACGTTAAAAGCCATATTTTCTCGCCGCTCTCGCTAAAGCTCAAGCTATCTAACCCGTTCAAGATGTAAGTTTTGCTATTCGTCCTTTTTCATCCATGGACAAATCGCTTGTGCTTCCGTATCTTCTGAAGAAGATGCTTTTTCCGTTTTCGGTCTTGAAGTTCCGCATTTTTTCATTCATGTAGTTTACAGCATCTGCGCTTGCTCCATTTGATGCGTTTACCCACAATATTCCGGCACTGCTGAAATTGGAAAGTATGCTTTTGATAAGCTCTACATCTCCACCATTTGACAGTGGTGCTATGGCATATACTCCAACATCGTTCATGCCGCTTGAATTTCTCTTTATTGCGCATGCGGATACTATTCCGTCTTGAGTCATCTGGCGATATATCTCGAATCCGTTTTTGGCGTAGTTTCCGAGAGTCGATGTTATCCTAGATGACATAGACGACGAAAGTCTTGAAAATTCTGGATTGGAAAGAGACAGTTCAAATTTGGAGAAAGGTTTTTGCTGAGTATTGTTTTGATTTTTTGGAGACTGTATTTGCTGCTCATTTGATGAATCGTCTTTTTCGAATTCAATGGATTGTGTTTTAGGAACAGCAGCCTGTCGTCTTTCAGCTCCATTTCCATCTGGTTTTGGTGTTTTTGGATTTCCAAAAGGCTCGTCTTTAGTTCTACTTCTGAATATCCTCTTTATGATGCCGCCTATCCCTTCGCAAACATATTGTTTTTCATACATGTTCATGTATGCTTTGGCTATTTTTCTGTTCTCTGTTAGCATCATGCCTATATTTAGTGACACTAAATAATGGTCGAGATGAAACAGAAATTGATAGTATATGGTATTAGGATTGTAATTTGGATTCTTGAAAAGGCTATAACTAAAATTACAACGCCAAAAGACAAGGATTCAGAAAAGATTCTACAGGAAGATGTTAAGATAAATCCTGAAACGGCCAAACTATTTTCCAAATTCATAAAGAAACATACGGTTGGAGGCAGTAATGAAAACTCTTAAAGTTGCAGTTGCCATCATAGCCATATTGTCCATGATGGTATGCGGTTGCAAAACGGCGGAAAACGTTTTTGGCAATGATTCAAACGTCGTATTGGCCAATCCAAATAACGTGTATCGGTTTGCTGAAAACACCGTAATAAAGGTTTTGGTTCAAGATACTAAGACAGGGGAATGGAAATCATATGACAAGAAGGTTCTTATCCCTGTCGGCTATTATGTCGGAAGCGGAATAGACGACTAATGTATACCACTAGCTACAACAAGGAGCTGAAAACCGCACAGGCCGAAGTGATTCGGCTTTTCTCGAATATCACCATTCCAGTAGTGAAGAAGGGAAAGAGCATACGTTCGATTGTGCCTTGCGTGTTCGGACAGTCTTCAAGGATACTCAAGAGCATAATGAACCCGCAAGGTGCTCCGCAGATTTATCCAATATTGTCCGTGGAACGAGGCAACATACAGATAGACCTTGCGCGAAACTCCGAGTTGCAGCACGACATAACAATAATGACGAGTTCTGGGTCATATGACCCTAACACCAAACCACCAACTCCAATAATACTGGATTTTACAATCAACGCTTTCTCGAAATATCCTGAGGAGCTTGACATGATTGTTTCCAATTTCATACCGTTTTTCAACAAGGATGTGTTTGTAATTACACCACATCCAAAGCTTGAGGGAAAGACTCTTCGCCATCAGGTCATATGGAATGGAGACGTTGCATTCGATTGGAAGGGCGTGTTGCAGAACACAGAACAGGATATGCAAATTGCCACGTTCAAACTACAGTACAAGACGGAGATTTTCGGAGGCACTGACAAGCTGAACGACAATAATGGAGGTGACATATTTACGATAAATATGGCTCTTACGCCTTCAACTGGGGAGATTTATCCTGAATTCGATTACGACAACCCAGAAAACAACCTTTTCAGCGGTTTTTACGCAGTTCCATACTCTGAATCGTTTTCGCAGTTTTCGAAGAGCATAATAGAGAAATACATAAATGGAACAAGCGATTACGACGGAATAATCACAAATGCGTTCAACGCAAGGTTCAATACTGGTGTGATGAACCATGACATAGAGTATATGGAGGAAGCCGTCGAGGGAGGTGCCAACATCTACAAACACAGCTATTGGCCTTACAAGTACGCCGCAAACCACAAGTATGAAGACATAATGGATTGGCTTGAGCAGCATGGAGCTTTGATACCAAAAGAAGACGAAGAGCATTATCTTACAAGCGAAATCATCAATTATACTCTAAGCGAAGAGGGAGAAAAACTGCTGAAGTCACACGGAATAATGCCAAACGGAAAGGATGGCAAATATACAAAGGAGCAGATAGAAAGCTGCAAATCCATCCTCAATAAATATGAATATTTTAAGTATAAGAAGAAAATAGAGATTTCAGACTTGGCGACCAAATAAAATTATTGACACTTTCCGCCTGTTGTGGTATACTTATTGCCAAAAGAAAAAATAGGCATTGCCATGTTTGATATAAAATCTCTGAAGAAAAAAGTTGAGTTGGTATCCCTCGACGAAGCAGACCTAATAAAGCCGAAAGACTACATTTCCACTGGAAACCTTGCGGTAAACAAGATTATCTCAGGTTCCATGTTTCGTGGCATTCCGAATAACAGAATCACCACGTTCTACGGTGAATCCGGCTGTGTTCTGCCTGGGACAGGAATTTACGTAATAATGCAAATTGACAGTGATGTCAACAGCTATCTGCACGAAATAGAGGATTCGAGAATCTTTGACGATTTTCTAAGCAGAATTCCCATTTCCGACAGGATGTTCCTTCTTCAAGACATAGGGTATTCGATGTCCGCAATCGGAAGAAAGACAAAATTGAGTAGACAGACGCTCTACACCCTATTGAAGTCGTCACAGTGCAGACCCAGAAAAAACAGAAAAGAGCATTCTTCGTACTTCAAGATAAATGCTCTTATACGCAAGCACATATACAAAACCGAGATATCCAACATACCTAAGTTCTATGAGGTGAACAAGGACTTTCTCATTTTAACTCCTGTTGGTTTCCGTCGTTGCAGCAACCTTAACGACCGTGGTGAAAAGGACTGCTTGCAGTTCACGATTTCAGACTGCGACACCACGACGGTTTCAAAAGACCACGTAATACAGCTTGCAGACGGAAAGTTCGAGTTCGCGGAAAACGTGTGGAACGAGTTCAAAAATGGAAACGAAAACATTGAGATTAGAACAATCTATGGAAATAAGAGGGTTCTCAACGTAAAAGACGCAGGCGTTCTGCGCGTATACGACATAGAGGTTGACGACGAATGCCACACATACTATGCAGACAACATAGTCGCGCACAACTCTGGCAAGTCACTGATAGTCTCCGAGATAATAATCAACTCTTTGAAAGAGAAGAACTATGATGCCGTGTTCTATCTCGACTCCGAAGGCGGAATACTTTACGATAAGCTCATAAAGTCAGGAATAGACCAGACGAAATTCCTGCACGTGCCTGTTAGCACGGTAGAGGAATGCACGGAGACGTTGCAGAAGATTTACCATGATATCAAGGAACAAAGAGATTTGGCCAAGGGAGATGAATCTAAGATGCCTCGTGTGCTTGTCGTCCTCGACTCTCTGTCCGGTCTGGTAACAACAAAGACCATAACGGATGCAGAAGGCGGAAAGGTCGTTCAGGACATGGGACTTAGCGCAAAGCTCAAGAACACCATGGTCAAATCGATGATGGTGACTGTCATGAAGACATGCTGCCCGCTCGTGGTAATAGCCCACGCCTATGCAAACATGAATGCAATGGGACCGCAGAAATTCCAGGAGATGGCCGGCGGAAACGGAATACGATATGCTTCTCACATAGTCGTGCAGTCTTCAAAGTCTAGGAAGCGTCAGGAAGATGCAAGCCTTGGCTTGAAGGGCGGAGGTTCATACTATTCGGCAAATGCGATAAGGTACATAACGTACAAGAACCGTCTTGTCAAAGAAGGTCTTGAGACAACGATGTATGTTGACCTGAACAAAGGTATATCGAAATATGCAGGATTGTGGGACGATGCCGTTCGTCTTGGCTACATTCAGCAGCAGGGTGCTTGGTATACAGTTCCATCATGCTCCGAGCCTACAAAGAAGTTTCGTAAAGACGAAATTGCGGAGAACGACGACATATGGAATACATTCCTTGAGGATATGGACAAGCAGTTCATCAAGGAGACTGCATATGGTGTCGGAGAGATGCAGTCTGACGAGGAGGCTTGATGAAGAGAGTTGTCAGAAGAAAATATGCTTCCGTCTCGTTTGACGGAAGCAATCCCTCTAATTCCGAAAACGCCACAAAATCGGAGCAAGAACTTCTCATGAAGAAGGTTGAACGACAGTCCGCCTCTGCGAGGGGTCAGTCAAAGCCTACATCGGCAAAGGGTAGGAAGACGGTTGTCGTTGACAAGTCTCTCGAAGATTCGCTGAACGTCATAAGGGAATTTCTAAAGGTTCCAAAAGATGCAGATTTCGGGTTTCCGACTATCATAAACAAATTTCTTGAGCTTATAACAAACTACATGAATCTTTACAGGGAACACGAAACTCTAAAAATCAAGTTCAAGAAAATGGTAGAGCAGCAGTCGAGGTCTTTACAGGATTTCGCGCCATCATGGAACTGACAAAAACCGTTTACAGGATTTCCACAATATGTTATAATGGTTGCGCGAGAGGACATATAGATGCACACCAGCATAGAAAACGAAACGGAATTTTCTGACTCGTTGGTTTCCGAGTGGATTTTACATGAGATTTTCAACAATTCGACTTATCTTGAAACACTATCTCGTGTAAACAACGAAAAGTGGTACAGCGATTATGAGGTTGGACTTCTGATTAGCCTCGTAATTGCGTATTACAACCGTCACCACGAGATTCCGACTACTGCGGCAATAGAGGGAAACATAAGCTATCTTGCCGAAAAGGGGCGTCTGAAGACTGAACCGTCTGAGCTTATCAGAAAGTTCAACGACATAACGACCACACACATAGACATAGACCAAGATACCGTTAGGGAGTCTATAGAGCTGTTTGTGAAGAAAAGCGGTCTTTTCCAGTGCATAACAGACTATATTTCGGCCAAGACCGACATAGGAAACAGCAAAAAGAAGAACGTAACGTTTGAAAGTACATATGGAGAGATGTCCAAGTTCTATGAATTTAGATTGGACAATGACCTCGGTCTTCGTTATTTCGAGCAATTCGACAAGCAACTTGAGTATCTAATGAACCCCGACGTTCGCCTAAAGACCGGCGTCGATGCGATAGACACATGGACGAATGGAGGGATACCAAGCGAGGGAAACTGCCTATGTGCGTTTCAAGCTGGAACGAACGTCGGAAAAACTCTGTTTTTGGCAAATCTTGCATATAACATGCTAAAGCAGAACAAGTGCGTTGTGGTAATAACCATGGAGATTTCCGCTTTGGGATACGGAAGAAGGCTTTCCGCACTGATAAGCGGATGCAATGTTGACTGTCTTGCCGCATATCACGATGAGCTTGAGAAAAATGTCAAGGCGTTTAAGGAGGAACACGACAAGGCCGTACTAATATTCAAGGAATATCCTATGCATGGGACTACTACAGGCGAGATAGACACCTACATAGAGAGCTTAAAGCACGATGGGGTTAATCCAGACCTTGTTATTATAGACTATCTTAACCTTCTGACACCTTCGTTCTGCAACAAGAACGAACAGCAGTGGATAAAGGTTGCAATAGTCTCCGAGCAGCTTAGGGCGATATCAAAAAAGTGGAAGATACCGTTTTTTACGGCAACGCAGAGTTCCAGGTCGTCATTGATGGACCAAGAGACAAAACTTGCAGATATGTCGCAAAGTCTCGGTTTGGCGGTTGCCGCAGATTTGGTTCTCGGTCTTTACTGTTTTACAGAAGAAGAGGATGTCGTTCACATGAACTGCATAAAGAACAGGTTTGGCTCTAAGAACTATGTGTCTAGGATGTATAGGGTTGACAAAAATACACTTGAGCCTATGGACATAGGGGACTCAAAATCGGACGACGCTTCAGAGATAGTGAATCCGATAATGACCATACAGAAATCCGCAAAGGTTGTCGAAGCGGAGAAAAAGACTGAATCCGATAAAATCGTCGCTGAGCAGAAGATTTCAGTTCCATCTCCTAAAAGCAGTCCACTTTCATCAATAGGAAACGACGAATTCGAGCTGTTCTGATTATGGTATAATTTAATCATAGTATTAAATTTGCCGTAAAATGAGCTTTAAGACAAAAAATGACATATGCATAATAGCGAATAAGAAGATAATCGTATCAAAAGCACCTCTTGAAAGATTGAAAAAGAGTGCGGAAACGAGAAAAAGACTTCGCGAAGAGCAGAACGTAAGGAACGAAAAACAGCAATCAAAGCACAAAGACCCTCTTGATGCTCTTGGAAATTTCGTATCTGAGCTTGATTTGGACAAAATAGACGCAGACCTAGATTTCGAAAATGCACAAAGGGCTATAAAAGACATCATAGGTGAAGACGGTGCGAACGCAGAATCGATTATAAACGAGGAAGTTGTATATAGACTATGTAAATCCTTCGACTATAACATGAGGCAGCTTCTCGAAATGCTCATGGAAAAGTTTCCATCAACGTTTACACTAGGGTTTGTTAAATCTAAAATAAAACCATTTATACTGAATTTGCAGAAGGAAAAGCTTGAGTACCAATCTACAGACAGTTCAAACAGATGCGGATATAGAGCAATCTTCTCCGTCCTTTGACAATATTTCTGCATCAGATGACGAAATAAACTATGCGTACAATCTGTTTCATGCGGAATCGATGAATCATTTTCGCCATGTCAGAATAAAGCTCAACAAAAATTTCAAGCCGAGAAAGAAACTCAACCCATATGAATGGAGTAATTTTCAGCATGTGATAGAACTGTGCAAGAGAAACGGCTTTAATGTAAAGAGCTACATAAAGTACTGTTTTCTCAACAGGCTTGTTCCGCATGGCAAGGGGAGGACGATATCCGATGTTTCTTATTTGATGAACTTTCCGCAGATTTCGGACTATTCGCAGAACAAGGAGAAAATAGAGAAACTGTATGCGATTTACATAAGCATACTGAAAAGTGTGTTGAAAATACGCGGAATGTGCAAAGAAACTGGATTTACTGTTCAGAAGACGATAAAAAACATACTGTCGTCTGGATTCATTTGCAGCTATGTCTCAACAGGAACAATATCGAGATACTTTCTTTCCATAATACCAAACATAGACACGATATTGTACGAAGCGACGAAGAACGATAGAAACGAAGAGCGTCATCTGATAGACGGTCTTTGCTCGACGATAAAGCAGTTCACCCCAAAGGCGAGGGAAGCCCTCGAAATGTTTTGGCCGGAATCTGCGAAAATGACAATCGCGGAACTGTGCTCAAATTGAACAAGAAAACTATTGCGAAAAATCGGTTTATGTGGTATACTATGACTCGTTGAAAGGATAATTAGGAACAATCATGAAACTAATCAAGACAATCAATGCAAGCACCTCGGCATATGCCGGAAACAAGAGGCTGTACACGGACTTTTCGTTCAAGCCGTCTCCAAAGACGGATGAGAACGGTGTGGAGCTTCCCCCAAACAAGAGGTATTACGTACTTCGAATGCTGAATTTCGAAGGCCCTGACAGGACGGATTACCCGTTCATTCAGCGAAACGAGCACATCTGCTTCCATCGCGATTCTGACAACAAGGTTGTTGGCGTTGACAGGATTGTCTGTCCGTCCACCCCTTGGGCGAAAAACAAGCTTTATCAGAGTGGGGAGAAGATTGCAAAGGGCTATTGCCCAATCTGCGAATACTCTTTCGAAAAGAATAAGGAGGCATGGAAGGTGCCCGGACAGGTTGACCGCACGTCTGCTCGCCTGGCGTCTGACACCAAGTCCGTATGGACTGTGTATCTTCCAGTCTATGTTGTTTCAGACCCCCACTATTCGGCAAACAACCAGCACCTTCGCGTTTTGAGGCTTACTGGAGATGCAGGAAAAGACGCTCTTGAGCGTTTGACAACGATTCTGAACGATTACACCAATCGCGGAATCAACTGCTATAACGGAGAAATGGGGATAAATATCGGCTTTCTTTGTGAATCGGTTCAGAAGACCCGCACGAACAAGAACGGCGAGGTATCAATCAACAAGAAAACAGGACAGCCGTATGTTTATACGGAAAATGTCATTACGGACATTCGCCCGATGGTGAAGAAGCAGTATGCTTATCCTGAAATCAATGACGCTGCTATCGAAGAGCTTGATTTTGATGGAACGTATGGAGTTCCTGCGACAAAGGCGGAACTTGCCGAGTTCCTTAATCGCAACTGGCTCGACATCGGAGGCGGCGAAGACGATTTCGATGACGGTGCTGTGAGCAATTCCGATTTTGAAGCACCAGCAGCTTCCAATACGTCGGAGGCCGCTGCCGAGCCTACGGCTTCTACAGATACTTCTTCTACAGAGGATGATTTTGAGGATTCTCCGTCAGATGGAGCATCGAAAGATACAGCGGATGACACAGCCGATGAATTCGATACTACCGATTCGGCAGAGCCACAGTCAACAGATGATATGATTGGCAGCATCATTGGAAAATCCGCTGTAAAGGCATCAGTGGCAAAGGCACGTACAGCAACTTCTACGCCAAAGAAGTCTGCGACAAAGGTTATTCCGCCGAGCAACGAGGCAATTCGAAACGAGGCGGCGAACGGTTCGGTAGACCTTGACGACCTTCCGTTCTAAAGTTTAAACGAGGTTCTCGTCCTTTCACCCTCGTTAGGCACTCCAAAAGAGTGCCTTTTTCTTTATCATCCTAAATAGTTTCACATTTCGAAATGAACAATACTATGGAACTAAAAACCCCAACGGATGGTCTCATTAAGAATGGAGAGCTGTATGGAATTCGCAATGCATATTCGAAGATGCTTGTCGAAAGCGCGGAGAAGAAGCAGAAAGACCAGCTTTTCAAGACAATTTATGAGGCGGTAAAAGAGGCAGATTTTGATAAACTTACCAAATTTGCCAAAAAGAATACGAAACTTGCAACTATGGCAACCAAAAATGCTATTGCCAACGCAAGAAAGCGCGTAAAGTGCTGCTGTGACGAAGCCACAGTAGACGAGGTATGCAAGAAAGTTGAGACAATAATCACCTCCGAGCTTCCAAAGCCAAAGAAGCTTTCCGGAAAGCAGACCGCAAAGGGTGTTGGAAAGATGAAGGCTCGTAAGGTCATGTCGATAAACGAAGCTGGCGACTACGATGATGACGACAATTCCGATGATTCGGAACCTGATGTTTCCGGGTTTTCCGTAGACCGTGCAGAAAAAGCAGGGTTCGGTCAGGGCGAAAAGCTTTCTCCAGATATTTTGAAGGAGATTGACCGTCTTACGAAAGACGTTAAATATGACAAAGAGCTTACGCCAGAGATGAAGCGTGACCTAGCAAAACAGGGAATAGACACGGATGAGCTTGACGATACTCAGGATAATGTAGGACAGGGCGATTCTGACGGAAGCGATGCGACATCGAAAGAGCGTTCACGGCAGGCAAGTTCGGCAAGGCTGACAAGCCTCGACAACCGTCCTGGAATGTCTAGGATGTCCGACGAGTTCGATAATCCAAATTCCGTTGGCGGAGAGGAATCAGACCCACGTAAGTATTTCGACTATTGCGTACAGGCAATCCGCATGTGCGTGACTGTTGGAAACCAGCAGCTTGGAAAGCCAGTCACAATCCACTTCGTAACTCCAACAGATTTTAATTATAAGGTTCAAAATCTTTCTGATATGGAGCAGGTTGTAGATTTCATCAACAATATGACCGGCTTCTATTTCGACATAAACGACTATTCGTTTGACTTCTCGACAGCGGAAAAAACAGGAAAGCGTCCTATGCTCATGGCCAAAAAGGTTCTTACTAGCGATGCTGTGCAGGGTAGCAAGGCGTTCAACAAATACTTTGGACCTGAAGGACAGTTCGCGGATTACCTTTACAATGCGGATGGAACGCCAAAGTTCTCTCCAGACTCAGAGGATGCACAGTCCCTTGAAGGAGCTGAGAAGGACGTTTCAGTAGTGTCTAAGTATCCTGTCATTTGGGTTGGCGCAAGAGTATATTCGAGAAACCACAAGACAGGAAAAGAACGCGAAATCAAACCACTTGATTTTCGCGGAACTGAAATTGTTGTAAAGGAATGCAGCGAAGTAAGCGAAGGAGCACTTGGAGCTGGAATTGGAAATGTCCTTGGAGGCATTATAGGAGGAACAGCTGGCTCTGCTTTCGGTCCTGTTGGTACTGTTGTCGGAACTATAGGCGGAAGAGCACTTGGTGCGGCACTTGGAGCTGGAAGTGGACGTAGACTTAAGGCTGCGGCAGGTTCTGCGGCAGGTGGTCTTGTCGGTGGCGGACTCGGTTCTGCCGCAGGAGCCGCTCTTGGTGGTTCAGACCTAGTAAACGAAGAGTCGAATTCCGAAAGGGAAGCACTAGCGAACGCTGTAACTGAATTCAGAAATGTTGCAGCTCAGCTGTTCAATGCTTCACAGACGACATTGCAGTCTGCACAGCAGATGGCAAGCGTATGCAAAGACGAATCACTTTCTGCCGACGTAAGCAATGTTGTTGCTCAGGCTTCTTCGGTTCTCAACTCCGTGAAGAGACTGACGGTAGCATTCCAGAATGGAGTATACGCAAAGCTCACAAAATAAAAAACATCTAATAGAGCTACAAGAGCGCGGCGAAAGTCGCGCTCTTTTGTTATTCCCAAGATTGTCAACTTATGATATACTATATCGCATGAGCACCACCATAGACATTACAGACAAGATTTGCCAAATAAAAGAAGCTAATAAGGCGTACAGATGCGGCGTACCAATCATGAGCGACACGGATTACGATAATCTCGTGGACGAGGTTGCGTCTGCCATGGGCAAGGATTTCGAGTCAATCAGAAATACTCTTACTGAAGAAAAAGGCAGTGTTCATCATCCATATGCGATGGGGTCTTTGGGGAAAATAAAGGCATATGACGACGAATCTCCTATAAAAAAGTGGATTTACAACCATATACCAGACAACGGTGATGGAACAGAGGGAATGTTTGTGTCTTCCAAAATAGATGGATGTTCGGCAAGGCTTACATATAAAAACGGCATATTGGTGGGTGCTTCTACACGTGGCGATGGTTCTGATGGCGTTGACATACTGCATAAGGTTTCGATGTTCGTAGATACGAAGATAGCAAAAACGTTCAGCGGTGACATACGTGGAGAAATCACTCTTACAAGAGAGACTCTTGAGCAACTGTCCTCATTTAACGGCAAAACATACAAAAACTTGAGAAATGCCACAGTCGGTTTGATAAATTCAACAGACGCTTCTGATGAGGAATATTCGTTTTTGCGGTTTTTCCCATATGAGATAATGGGACATACCGGCATGACGAAGGGCGAGCAGTTCAAGAAACTTAAAGCGTTGGGATTTACTACTGCGCTTTATCGCGAGTTTACAGATATCTACAATTCGGCATTCAATGCGAAGGATGCATATGACGATGCTTTGATGGCGATATATAATTCGTTTTCAGAGGAAGCTCCATTCGACATAGATGGATTGGTAATTTCGGATTTAAGGGATAATGAGGTGTTTGAAGACCAATTCATTCCTGAAAAAACCGTTGCCGTAAAGTTCAATCAGATGACTGCCGAATCGACTCTTATTGACATACAGTGGAGGCAGTCGAAATCTGGGAAGCTGCATCCTGTTGGAATAATCGAACCAGTGGTTCTTGGGGGTGCAGAAGTTGTCGCGGTCACGTTGAACAATCTAAGATATATCAAAGAGCTTGGCGTAAAGTATGGTTGCCGTGTGAATGTCCTTAAGTCAGGCGACATAATCCCAAAGATAGTTGGAGTTTCGCATCCAAATCCAGAAATAGAGACGGATATCATATATCCAGAATATTGTCCTTCGTGTGGAAGTGAGCTTTCATACGATGTAGACCCTCTGTTTCCGATGTGCGAGAATGAAAAATGCGTTGGTGTTCTTGCAAGTAGGATTCTCCATTTTCTCAGAAAGCTGAATATCAAGCACCTTAGCCTGAAAACTATCAAAAAATTCAGATTGTTTTCGATATCTGACATTTTGAACATACAACCAGATGGAAGTGCGGTAAAGGCAACTTTCATAAAAGATTTGGATTCGAGGATGTTTGGAGTCGATAAAGAGACTCTTCTTACGGCATTTGACTATGATGGAGTTTCCGAAAAGATAATAGAGAAAATGCTCGGCCATTACGGATACGACTCTCTTTTGAATTCTACAGCCGAAGAGCTTAAAAAATCCCTCCCATACGGAGTAGGCGACAAGTTCATAGACAAGTTCAAAAATGGCTGGGAGCGATGCAAGGACGACTATAACCGTATAATTTCAGACAGCAGATATCATGGACAGAATGTCGTCAAGAGCAAAGTTACTGCTATAAGCGGCATTTTGGGCGGAAAAGGATTTGTGGTTACTGGCGATTTGAAAACTATGGGAAGAGAGGAATTCAAGAAAACCGTCATAGAGAATGGCGGAGTTTACCAGTCTGGAATATCGAAGAAGACTGCGTTCCTTGTCACCAACGACGCATCCACAGGCACTACAAAAATAAAGAAGGCCAAAGACCTTGGCGTTCAAATCATAAACGAGGAAAAGTTCCTGAACATGATTCAGCACGGAAACGGAAATTCAGATTTTTCTATTTTTTGATGGACAATAACAGCGATATACCGGGTTTCGACCCAAAGTTTGACGAACTTCTCGTAGTAAACAAGCTCTTTTATGGAAAGATAGAGCGTGTTACGAGAGATTTCTATAAGGTATACGTTCGCAAATGCAACGAATACAACTGCTATATGAACTTCTTTGAGGTTTTGTACGCATATCTAATAGGGTGTGGGTTCAAGCATAAGAAGATAGAAAAATACGTTGACATGGTTAGCGAAAAGATACACGAAAGACTTTCTGAATCTGGTGGCGGAAATTCAACAGAGGAATCTGAATGAAAATTAAAGCCATAGATGCGTCTCTCATAGCTGACAAGGCGTTGGATATATATTCCTCTAGGGTTATGAAATTCCACGTAACCGCAACAGCTATCAAAAACCGTTCATCTAGCACAAAATCTTCAGTATTGAAGATATTCGACGAAGTGATGGATGCGGTTGTAGACGAATGTCGAGGAGTATATGACAAGGTTATCGTATGCGTAGGCTGCTTTCCATTGATGCGAATGAAGTCGTCTCCATCGCTGATGACTCGGCTCATATGTAAAAACAGCATATTTTTAAGAGAGCATGGGGTAAGTTCAAACCAGTTTCTCGATTATTTCGAGAAATACATACAGATGAAATGCCAATCTGAAAAAACAGAGCATTATGATGGTTATGTTGTGTTTTTGAAAGACAAATACACTTTTTGCTCGGAATGGATGCAGTTACTAACAGAGCATTTTGGAAACAGCATTATCGATTTTGCAGAATGCAACCTATTTTCAAATAATCCACGGTTTATTGTGACTATGGAGTCTCAAACTGAAATGTTTACCGAGTTTCCAAAAGATATCGAGTATAAAGATAGAAAAATAATAGAATCTATCTAAAATTGACATAAAAATGCTTTTTGTTTACAGTTTGGAAAAATAAAAATATGTTCCAAACTTGTAATTTATGCTATACTTGTGCCATTGAGTACGGATATAGTAGATGCAGCATGGAAATTTGAAAGACAAAAAACGAAAGCGGTCAACAAAGAAAATAGGACTTAGGGAAAGAGACAGCGAAACATACAAAGCTTGGGCTGTGTGTGTAGATAAATTCTTTAGCGGATACAAGAACGTTAAAGACGAGATGTTTAAGTCTCTCACAAAAGAAGAAGAGCTTGAACTCATAGAAACATACAAAAACGACAGACCTACGCTCGAAGAACGTCTCATACAGCACAATATATTTTTGGCTGTAAATCTCGCGAGCAAATATTCTTCATACGGTACCGACTATGACGACATCTTGTCCTCCGCAATGTATGGCCTAAATGTTGCGGCGAGAAAATTCGACATAAAGAGAGGAACCAAGTTTTCAACACATGCCGTGTGGTGGATTAGAAAATACATTCTGATGGCGACTACAGGCAATCGATACAACAAGAACATAGGCTCAAAGGTATCAATATATCTCGATTCTCCGGAATTCAACAGCGAAAGAGATGAAGAAAATTACAACTATTCTACATTCTCCGAGTTAATAGAACCTTCATTTTCACACACTTTCACCGATGCCAAGACCCCATATGAAAAAATAGCCGAACAGGAAATATTGTTCGACAATAGCAAATTGATAGACAAAATAACAAAATCGGTAAGCGCAAGCTCTCTTACAGACAGGGACAAAGACGTATACCAAAAAATGTTTATCGACGGGATGGATTCATCAGACATATCCGAGCAGCTTGGAATATCAAAACACGCTGTAGCAAAAAGCAGAAGCCGCATAGCTTCATTTATATCTGAAAATTTTTCGAATATTAGGAAGTCCGTATAATTTCATCATAACGGACACTAATATTCATGGACGAACAGAAAAAAGACAAAGAAGACGAGATTCAGTCTTCCCCATTTTGTGTAAATATCTTCCCGGCAGACGCCACAGGATGTGACTTCTACAGGAATTTCGCACCAAGAGAAACGGTAGAGCACTGCATAGGCGACGTTACGTTTAACACGTGCCGAAAGTTCACTATAGACATGAACTTCTTCAAAGGTGTAAATGTAAACGTTCTACAGCGACAGGTATCGGACGCGCAGTGTGAATACTATCTAAAGTTCATAATACCCATGAGCAGACGCTGCGGCTCTTGGATTGTCTACAACATAGACGATTGCATACACAAGGACGATATCCCTGAATACAACAAAGCTTGGGAGGCTTATCAGTCAGATGGCTACATGGAAAACATCAAGCGAATGGTAAACGCCTCCGACTTTCTTCTTGTTACTACCGATGAGCTTGGAAAATACTATACTGAAAGGTTTGGAGTCAGTGACGAGAATATCATCGTTATACCCAACTACGTTCCATATTGGTGGATTGGACATTTCTACGACCTTGAAAAGCGGATTAAATCCTTTAATGAAAATGTAATCAAGAACCATAAGCCAAGGATAGCACTTATAGGGGCGCCAGCCCACTATGATACGAACAAGAAGGGTCTTCCGAACGACATAACTCCAATATTGGATTACGTCAAGAAGACTTCGAAAGACTATCAATGGGTTATATTCGGTTCGACCATCCCTGAATTGCAGGAGTATGTTGACCGCAAGGAGATGGAATACTATCGTGGAATAGACATTCTGCATTATCCTGACGCTTTGAGCAAGTTGAACCTACAGTACATAGTTGCGCCTCTCGCAGATAACGTTTTTAATCGCTGTAAGTCAAACATAAAGCTGACAGAATCATGGGCATTGGGCGTAGGCTGTGCGGGACAGAATATATGTACGTACAACAAATATACAAAGGATGTGTTCGACAATGGAGATTCTCTCGATGCCATTCTCAAGAGAGACCTTGCGTCCGAAGATGCATTTGCCAAAAAGCTTGAGGAAAACCACAATCAGATGCAGAATTGGTGGCTTGAGAATCACTTGGGGGATTGGGTTAACCTATATCACCTTAGACAAAAGCCATTGGTGTTCAACTATGACCAGGCACGTGCATCCGAGGAGGCCAAGAAGAGGCTTGACAGTGCAAATTCGACAAATGGCGTTGTCGCTCCAAACATATCTGTAAAGTGAGGTTAAAAATGGAAAACAGAGTATATGTAATCTTAAACGGAAAGCGCGACCTTTCAAAGGTAGCAGAAAACCTTAAGCAGCTTTTCAATGATGGAAATACAGTTCTTCTATATACAAAAAGCGAACTGTCCGAGGTTAAATCCGTATTTGAAGAGAAACTTGAAATATCTCAGGAATCATTCGATGCCGTGGCCACATATGTCAAGTTCAACGAATACAACGCAGATGATTTTAAAGATGGAAAGTCTAAGAAGATTGTTGTTGTAAAAATGCCTCAGTCATTGTTCAAGTCCATACCACATGCATTGAACAGCATCATAAAGTTTGCAACATCTACTGGCATAGGGAGATTTGTCCATTTCTTCTATGACGACCTCAAGATTCCGACGGGAAAGACGTATGACCCATCCGCATACGAATGGTATATGGACATGTTCAACGAACCATTCGTTCTCGACGCGAAGTTGAATAGGGCGAATTTTTCATTCAAGAAACTGTCGCCAAGATTCATATTCGTATCGAAAGAGTTGAAGTCGCCAGTCTCATTCTACCAGTTTGAGGGAAAAGACCATTTCATAATTGATGTGGAGCATTTCAGCTCAAATTTCGATGAAAAGCTCAAGCGTCTGTACATGATTGAATACATTATTCGAGCGCATAGTGAAGGTTTTGTAAAGCACATGACGTTTTACCCAGACCCAGTTCTCGAAGAAACTGTAGTTCGCGATACAGAAATTCCATCAGCAGTAGCAACCGAAGACATCATGAAAGAGTATCAGTCTGATGATGTATACATACGTGAAACTCTTAAGCTTTCTATAAAGGCCGAATCATCTGTTGACCCAATCATAAATTACATGACCGGCATAATAAGGAAGAATGAGAAGCCTTTCGAGAAAACTGAAATGGATTCAAAAGCAGAAGTAGTCGTGCCTGAGGTCGTATAATGCGGAAGAAGAAAAACAGATTCGATGATATCGACAGTGAGGAACTTTACGAAACGGAATCCTCGCCGTCCGAAGATGATTGCTTGAAACTGGATGATTGTGTGGATGGAGATGACGACGATTCTGCTGAATCGTCAACATCCTTCTCATTCGACAGATATGGGAGCAGAATATCAGAGATGGAATCTACCGACGACATGGATTCCGAAGACGACGACGAAAAGCCGAAAGAAGATACAGACATAGACCCAACCAGATTTGGTCTAAAACCATGTAAGCCGAAAAATATATACTGCGATAACAAGGAACTTATAGAGGAAATCAGGAAATACCAGAACGACGGCGTTGCCACGGAAAAACTTGGAGAGCTTATCATAAAGATAGCTTTGCATATGACTACAATGGTTAGGTTCTGGAGGTATTCCCACGGAATCAAAGAGGAACTTGCCCAAAACGCGATATACAGGATGCTTTTATCGGTACCGAAGTTTAATCTGAAAAACGACAAGTCGAATGCGTTTGGGTATCTGTCCATGATTTCCTATAGGGAAATGCTGCATACACTGAAGAAGCATTTTAAGCAAAACAAGGTAAGAGATGTTTTGGCCGATGCGTATTTGACAAAACTGTCGGAGAATCCGAATGACGAGAGAATCGGAATGCTTAGGCAGACTCTGCAAAGGTCCGAAGAGTACAATGCGTTCATGAAAAACAAAAATTCCTCGGAAAAGGAAGTTGACATGTTTGCATTGTCAAGGCCGGAGCAAGAACGCAGGTACAAGGAATCCATAAAGAAAAAACGGACAAAAATCACTAAATAATGATGTGAGCTATCGCAATTACAAGCATGTCGTGGAATGCGCAGGCGTCGCGCTGGTTAATGATGGGCGGATATTTCTAATCCGTCCATTTTACAACTATCGCCCGCAAAGCTATGCCATTCCAAAAGGACATCTTGAAGATGGCGAAAGCTCTCAAGAATGTGCAAAGAGGGAGTTTTTTGAAGAAACCGGAATAAGTCTTGAGGGCAAAAAACTCGAATTTCTAACATACGTATACACAAAAATAAGCGTAAACAGCGTAAAACGAGTGGTCGTATACAAGGCCGAAGGAAATGGAAACGAGAAATTCCGTGGGGCAAATCTTACAAAAAGCGGTGCTCCTGAAAACATATACGGCGAATACATAGCATATGAGGCAGCAAAAGACGTTATAGCTGGATATCAAATACCAATAATAACGAAACTTATGGAAAACGAAGTATCGTCGTTTGACAAATTTTATACAAGAAAGCTGGGATTCTGACATGAAAAAGACTATAATAATTGCAATACTATCGATTGCATTCTGCTTTTGCGGATGCAAAGCCAACAAGACTGAGCCTGTAACGCCAGAACCTCAGCCAACAGTGGAAGCCAACGAACCACAGCTTCCGCAGCAGAAGCCTTGGTGGGTTCTTTAAGGAGACAAAACAATGAACATCATAAAATTTCTATTACCGTTCCTGTCAAACGATGATTCCTCTGATTCTTCGAAATCAGCATCCACAGACGAGGAGTTTGCAAAACTTCACAAAGTGGGTTTCTGCAAGATTCCCACAGACATAGACGAGCTTCCTGCGCTAAAGGCTTCATCGTCGCGATTCATAGCACCTGCCACAATAGACCTTCGCGACTACTGCACTAAGACTGAAGACCAGGGTTCGAAACCTTGGTGTGCGGCATATACTGCCGCGCAGTGGTGCGAAAACATCAAGTGGAGGATAAACGACTATCCAGAAAACGTAGACCCTACGTGGATTTACTCGTATGCCAAAAGCATTGACGGAGACCCAAAAGGGGACGGGACGACACTTGTTGCTGTTCTCAAAGCACTTTTGTACAAAAAGCTTTTTGACGAAAAGCTGTGCAAGATTAAGGTAATATCTAAAGGCTCGTCTGCACGTAGCAATGTAAAATATGCGATACATAAGTTTGGCTGCATACTTGGAGCATTTAACATAACGCAGGAATGGTATACTGTTAGAAACGGAAACATGTCTGTAAAAGGCATTAACGGATACGAATCCGTTGGAGGACATGCCGTTCTATTTTGCGGATACAATAGAGATGGTGTGATAATACAGAATTCCTGGGGAGAGGGATGGGGTTCTTACGGTTTTGGACTCATCTCATGGAACGCATTCGACCAGCAGTTCTTGTATGCGGCTGTTTTGAGCAATGCGTTGGACGGTCTTACCTTAAACACTTAATCGAAGTTGCATTTCAAAAGTCTAAATAGACCTATTTTTGAAATTGTGACATTATGGAAAAAAAGCAGAAAAAGCTGCATCTTGGAGACCAGGAAGGTTTAAAGATTGCAGAATCGGACGAGCGTCTCACAAAAGAAGAGATGCAATACAGGGTTCGGGAGCTTGAACGCTGTAGAACCGACATTGACTATTTTGCAAACAACTATTTCCACGTTCTCGACCCGTCTGGTGAAAAGATTCACATAAAGGTATATCCGAAGCAGAGTGAACTCATACACAAGATACTAGACAACAATCGAGTTATAACATGTTGCGCAAGACAGAACGGAAAAACGACTGCATATGTCATAATCTGCGTTCACCAGATTCTGTTCCAAAAGAACTTTAATATACTGATAGCTGGAAATAAGGGCGAGACGGCCAGAGACAACCTTGCAAAAATTAAGGATGGATTTGAGGCACTGCCTAATTGGATGAAACCTCCCATAACAATATGGAATGAGTCCAAAATAAAGTTCAAGAACGGTGTCGTGATAAAAGCCGTCACCACGACGGCGAGTACAGGACGTTCCGGTTCCATAGACATGCTCATTCTTGACGAATTTGCATTCGTTCCGAAAAACGTGCAAGAGGAATTCTGGAAAGCGTCTCTTCCTACAGTTTCCGCAAGACCAAAAGCAAAAATCGTCATAGTTTCGACACCTAACGGAATTGGAGACAAGTTTCACGAGGTTTGGCAGATGGCGACATCTGGCAGAAAAACTGGTGACGGTTCAGTATGGATAGCGCATAAAATCGATTGGTGGGAAAGACCAGACAGAGATGAGGCTTGGTACAAGAGGGAGCTGTCATCGCTTGGCTCGAAAGAGGCGTTTGAACAGGAATACGGAAATTCATTCACCGTTACGGCAGGCAACAAGCTTGTTCCAGACGAACGGCAGCTAGAATTAAAGAGTGTATATCAAAACATTGAATATACCGAAACTATAAGAAGAGTTGAACCTAAAAACCCGAACAACGAAAAAACCTACATCGAATATTTTCCGTATAAGCAAGGAAGAACGTATATAGGAACAGCTGACACTGCTGAGGGTACTGGACAGGATGCATCCGTATTCTATATCATGGACATAACGGAAGGGAATAGGATATACCTTTGCGCCAAATTCGAATCGGCAAAGATAATACCGTCAGAATACGGAAAGGTGATTTTTCATATATCGGCAAGATATGGAAACCCCCTTCTGTTTATAGAATCGAACTCCGTAGGCATTGCCGTAATAGACGCTTTGACGAAAACAGGTGTCGTTGATTACATAACAAAAAAGAGGGATTTTTACACAAACATAGCAAGGTACAACAGAAAGAACATGCTTCCAGGTCTTCTGTCGCATCTTCACACAAAGGCAAAGGCATGTCTGAATGCGCAGAGGATAATACAGAACAAGAACTATCAGCTTATCCTTCCAGACCCTGAGCTGTTCAAGGAACTTGCATTTTTTGAAAAACAGGAAACGTCATATCAGCTCACAGTATACCGCGCTCCAAGAGGAAAACACGATGACCATGTTCTTGCTTTGATATGGGGTCTTTTCGCATATACGGACGAAATGCTCGACCGATATTTCAATGTTGAAATAACAGAAGACGAAGAGACCGGAGAACGTTTTCCGTCTCTTATAGTGTATAACAGCGACGACCTAGACGAAGTTAAGTCCAAACTATCGTCTGAAAATTCGCCCATGAGCAAAGAAGAACGTTTTCAGCTTGCCGCCAAATGGTTCGAAATGGGCGATTCTGCACGTGCAAACTTCATATTGCAGACCATTTTCGACCAAGACGCAGAAGAGGGGACTGGAATGTGGTGCAACAATCCGTTTCAGGTAGACCCAAGCCGTTTTTCAGATGGTTTGTTCGGAAGACGATACGAGGGAATGGGGCGAAATTCAATACAGCGCGAAGTTGTTGACGAAGGAATAGGATTTGGATTTTTATGCTGAATTAACACTAAATAGTGATTAACGGAATTTTAGTGTTCAAATGGCAACAAAACGCAGTGCTTTAACCTACATCGACCAGAGGATTAGGACACGGGAGGATTTGAAAGACTATATATGTCGAACTCTCGGTTGGCCTTTGCAAACGGTTGAACTTTCTGACGAGCAGCTTGAGGATTGCATAGATGATGCTACCCATCTATGGACGAAATGGGCTACTCTTCCTGAACGCTTTATAACGATGCCTCTTTCTGCATATGAGAATGGCAACGATGACGAGGGCATAGAAGAAGGATTAGACCTTTCGGACTATCGTGTCGCCTCTGTACGTGGGGTCAATGGACAGGATAGCTTTGGAATGTATGGTGGAGATGCCATATGGGGTCTTTCTAACTGCATGCTCGCTACAGGCACATATCCATTCATAGGGCGTTCATTTGGCGGAACGAATTTCGAGGGGTTTACAACTATGCAGACCGCTTATGAATTCGTAAGTATGGCGAAGCGTCTTACAGCGAACTATTTCGACTATAGATTCAATCCGGTAAGTCAAAAGCTGGTTCTTATACCGAATCCAAACACAGATGAGCAATACAAGGATACCATTGTGGCTTTTCAGGTCGAATGCGTTCCAGAAGACGAAGAGCTATACGGAAACGACTACGTGAAAAGGCTTGCCGTTGCATATGCAAAGGTTCGTCTCGGAAACATACGCGGAAAGTTCCAGAACGTCACTTTTGCAGGCGGAATAACTGTAAATGCAGATATAGGGCGAGAAGGCTTGGATGAGATAAAAGACCTCGTTGCAAAGATAAAGGGAGAAGAGTCCGCAACCACAGGATTCTTTTACGCATAAGGGAATACCAAATGACAGCTGATGAAAAGATGCTTTATCAGGAGTTTCCTGCAACAAAGAACAAATGGTATGCTGACATACCATTGAGTCTGATATCGCATGATTTCAAGGATGTCACGTTAAAATTGCAGGATTTCCACATACCCAGAATACAGGTGTCCCAAGATACAATAAAATTCAGAGGTGTTGATGTATACGCACCAACCCGTGTATTCAATCCAAACAACAAGTTCATAACCTTCAAATACCTCATAGACGCAAGATGGGAGTCGTATCTCGCGCTATATCAGTGGGCAAACTGTTATACGTCGATAGACAATCCAACTCCACAGGATTCAGTTAGGCAGAATGATAGGGAAGATGCCTTTTGGACAATACCTATTAGGGTATATCTTCTTGACGAAATGAAGAAGACGACTATAAACATAGTCTATTACGGCTGCATGTTGAAGGAGTTTGGCGAGTTTAACCTATCGTACATAACCGAACCTGATATAGTTCCACACGACTTTCAGGTATCTTATACCAGACTTGAAATAGCTAGGCAGAATCCGCTGGAACGTATTCCAAGCTCAAAATAAACACTAAATAGTGTCAACATAGATTATTTTTAACTGTATGTTGCAGCCAATCGACATAAAATCAAGCTATCGGGTCTCCGTATATGCCATAAACGAAGGAAAAATGGTAAACGAGGATATCGGTGACTGGTTGATAAAGAAAGTCAGGGATGCGAGAACCAACATAGTGACAGACCTTGACGACAGCCAATTTCTCAATGTTCGCAAAAATGCATTCAAGCAGATAATGCGTGGACAATACCACAAGGCGTTGGGAAAAATGGAAAGGTACAACATAAAGTACAATTCGGCTTCTCCAAACGGAATAAAAATATTCGGGCATCGTTTTGAAAAGCTTCCATTTGTTCTCGGAGCTATAGGGTATACGATTTACAATAGAAACTATAAACGCATACCGGAAATATGTGAAGCCATATCGACGATACTTTCAGAAGTCTTCGGAAATTCAATTGACGTGTGCCTTAAGATGAAATCCGCAGAAACTCCAAGATATAATGACCTTCTGTCGTTTTGTCTAAGTTGGGGCGCAAAGCGTGAGCCAAACTGGAAATCATATCGAGAGGATGACGATACAAGTGTTATGGAACTTGTAAAGTCTTTGGTTGGAATGGGATGGAATCCCGGAAACATACTGCAATCGTCGCCTGGATTTCTTCATTACATAATGAAAAGTGATTTTGTTGAAACGGCAAAGTATCTTTCCGAAAACAAGATGGTTGGTTTAAGTTCGTTTATGGTAAAGCAGTTTGGGCTAAATCCAAAGTCGAGGATGGCGAAATATCTGAACGACAGCGGAGAACATCCATTTAGACTCCACGAGCCTGATGTAGTGCTTGACAGACATGGACGAATAGCAAGCGATACGGATGGTATGTTCGCTGCAAAAATGAGTTCACTCGGTTATATGATTGCTCAAAGAAACGAGCAGCCAATACTGTACAGCACATTGATGGCACTACAAGATGAACTCGCCATAATAATACAGAGATATACAAAACAGAACCACGAAAAGATTTCGAATCCTACGCAGATAAACATATTCAAGGGTTCAAATTTTGATTATGCCAAGACCGAATGCAAGAAGCTCGTGGCTGAATATAATAAAGCAGTTGGTGATGCGTCATGGGCTTCGAAAGCTGATGCCGAAAAGCAGAAGCAGCTTTCTGCAATAGCCCAAAAACTAACGCAAATATTGATAACACTACAGAAATCGGTAAATCCTGTTTTGAAGGTTATTGGTCTTCCTCCGATATCAATCAAATTCAACACGGATATATCGAGAGGCATAGACTCTTCAAATATAATCGAAGTTATGAAAGAACTTGGAGGCAGGGACCCAGCTGCGGCAACTGCACCGGCCTCGGCAGCAGCACCTTCTGGAGCAACAACGGCATCTCCAGCTCCATCGGCAGCTCCTGCGTCACCGGCGCCTGCGGCACCTGCTCCAACCCCAACAGCCACGACTGCGACGCCAGCACCGTCAGCAACAACATAACAATATTTTCATATTGCGAATTTTTTGATAATGTGATATTATATACGCAAACAAAGGTATATAATAGACATGTTTGAAACAGTAGCTTGTGTTGACACATCGTATGTGACATATCATATTTTGTTTTCCGCAGTAAACAAGTGGAAATCGGAATCGCCGAATTCGGATGTTTTGGATGTTGACAAAGACGCAGATGATTTTGAGCAGGTTGACATAACAGTATATCCAGATTTCATGGATGTTCTAAAAAATAAAATTTTTGATACATTGTGCAACATAAAGACAATGGTGTCGGATTTCAATTCAACCTATGGAAACAAGCTTAAAGGACCGATACTGTTCGTCATGGACCCGCCTCAGGACGCGAAGTTGAAGTCGTGGAGATATTTGATATACAAAGATTACAAAGGACAGCGTTCTGCGTCAAGGGCTGCGCATCCGTTCCATGTCAGGAAGGTGTTCAACGAGGTTATTAGGATTTTATTGGAGACTGAACGATATCGTTCACAATTTGATATTGATTTCGTGTATGCCGACGGTTGTGAGGCCGATGACATAATAGCAGTATATCTAAGCGACGATTCTGTTGCAGATTGTAAAAAACTGCTTATAGCCAATGACAAGGACTATCTACAGCTTGAAAACGTGACGCAGCTTACTCTTGAGAGAAAAGAGGTCGAGATAGAGCAGCCATATCCAAACCTCATTACGGTAACTCCGCAAACATATCTTTTGGCGAAGATAATAACTGGAGACAAGTCAGACAACATACCACAGGTGTTTCCTATGGTAGCATACAAAAAGGCCGTAAAAAACTACGTTGCAAACCTGAAGAATCTTACAGAAAGCCTTGATTCTGATGCTGTTGCAAAAGACAAGTTTATGAAAAACACTCAGTTGATAGACTTTAAGAGGATTCCGAAGTCCATAAGGAAAATAGCTCGTGAAGTACTTGGACTGCAATAAACTTAAAGACCGAGGAAATCCTCGGTCTTTTGTCGTTATTTTTTGGAAGTGTTTTTCTTTCTAGTTTTTTCGAGCGATGCAGCTTCTTTCTTTCTCGCTTTGTCTTCCTTATCATAGCGTATTGTGCTGTTTTTGTTCTTTGCGCGAATTGCTCGATTTTTCTCAATCAGAAGTTCAAGAGCCTTGTCATAGGTCTTTTTTATCGAAATCGTCTTGGAGTCGTTTCTTTTTGCCGCATCCTTTGCAGCCTCTATGAATTCTTTTATCGCGCCTACAGAATCCTTTGGAACTCTTATACTCTTCTTTTCCCCAAGAATAGATGACTGCCACAAATAGTAGAATTTTGACTTCTTTCCGTTTGCAGTCGTATATCTCTGCTTGCTAAGTGTGCCAGGATGGGCAGGGTCCAGCATGATATACTTTTTTATTCTTGGAATTTTGGATAGTTCTTTTTCCATTATATGCCATCAAAATGTTTGATACTATTTAGTCTAAGAAAAAACTATTTACAAAAACTCAAAAGTGTAGTATACTATTGGTCGTTTGAAGAGGAATAACATACAATGACAACCAACTGGAGCGATTTTTCAGTCAAATTATTGAAATTCGTTGGCGATTATGAAAATTACAAACGTTTCAACGGAAACCTTGAGCCTATTCTAAAAGAACTTGAGAAAAAATATGATTTGAACATTCTGGACATAAAGAATGGACGCGAGAATGCTCAGAGACTGTTCAAGATTCTGATGCTTATGCTTGGGGTCAAAATCTCCTTTTCACAGAATGGAAGTGTTTGCAAGACATTTTTAACCAATAACGAGCATTCGAGGTGCGTCTCTTCTGTAAAATCTATACTGGAGTACATAAGCAAGAGATACCTGAGAAGAGCGGCAATAAGCCTAAACGCATCCGATAGTGAAAACAGCATCAAGTCTCTGCTAAAAAACGGAACATATACGGACTATCTCATGGAGTTTATCTCTGAAAAACAGCTGGATTCACATTCGACGGAGAATCCTATTGGAAAATTTATGAAAAAGACAGTAAAAAACAGCGCAAAGAAATCAGAATCATCCGATGCAAAGAAAAACGGTTCGGAAAACCTAGACATGATTTCCGCACTAAAAGTCGAAAACCAGAAGCTTCGCAAACAGCTCGAAAAGACTCGTGTTTCCGGTGGAGACGAGCAGCTTCTGTTCGAACGAATAGAGGAGTCGATAAAAGACGTTCTGCCTGAGCTTAAGTTCGTAAACGAGAAATGGACTGGAAATTCTTCGTTCAAGAAGAACGAACACGGAACCGCAGTTCTGCATATTTCCGATTGGCATATCGGTTCGAAGGAGAACGTGAACGGATTCAATAACTTCAACTACGAAATAGCTTGCGAGAGAGTAAAGACCCTTGCGAACAAGTACATAGGGTGGACAAAGATGCACCGAGCCATGTACGATATCGATGAACTCGTAATCATAGCTACAGGCGACATGATTTCCGGCGACATCCATGAAGAGCTTCTTCGCACGAATGAGTTTTCGGTGCCTGAACAGTGCGTAAAAGCGGCAACACTCATAGCGAAGCTGACAAATAGCCTTTCTCCTCTATTCAAGAAGGTTCGAGTTGAATATATCGTTGCCGATAATCACTCACGGACGACCAAGAAGATACAGTTCGGAGATGGAAAGAACTCTTACAACTATCTAGTTGGGTACATGTCCAAGATTCTTCTCAGCAATGTCAAGAACGTCGAATTCAACCTGTATCCTGAGATTCAGAAGGTTATTCAGGTAGAAAAGCTCCGCTATCTCATTACCCATGGAAACTGCGTTCGCGGAGGATTTGCGGGCATTCCGTTCTATTCAATGCAGAGAAAGGTCGGAGCCGAAGCCGCAGTCAGAATGAACATGGGCGATAGCTATCATTTTGACAAGATTGTAATGGGACACTACCACGTTCCGCTTCGTTCGTTGCAATATGAAATGACAGGATGCCTCTCATCAACTACCGCTTTTGACCAGTCGGCAGGCCGCCACTGCCGAGCCTGTCAGACAGGATGGATTGTGTCGAAGGATAACGAAATAGACTACTACGAACTCTGGCTGTCCTGATGAACGTCTACGACTCGAATCCAGTACGTCACTACGACCTAAGCAACGTAGGCCACGGATATCGCAACGCATGTTGGATTCCTCCGTCAAACTTCGGCGGGAAGACAGGCGTTGGAAAGATTAAGCTTTTTGGCTACGACAAGGAGGGAAACGAAGCGGAATTCGTCTTTCCCTTCTATCCATCCGTGAAATACGAGGTCAAGCAGCACACGTCTGAAAAAGACCTTTATGGAAAAAACATTGCGACGAAATGGTTCGACGACACACAGGCAAGACGCGCATGGTGCGAAGCCATGGAGGGGAAAGCCAAGATAATTTCATGCTATCCCCCAGAGCAGGAATTTCTTTTGGGTCTGTTTAGGAAATACGTATTTGACGACACTTTCAATCATCAGAAGATAAGAACCCATTATATAGATATCGAAGTTGCCATAGAGAACGAGTTTCCAGAGCCTGAGGTTGCGAAATATCCAATTAACCTCATAACAGTATGCGATTCAAGAGACAGGAAATTCTATTCTTGGGCATTGGGAGACGTAAAGAACACGATAACCGATTTCGAGGTCGAGCTTAGGGCCTTTGATTCGGAAAGTGAGCTTCTTACAGACTATTTGAAATGGCATACCGAGAACTATCCGTCGATATTCGCTGGATGGAATACGAAGTTTTTCGATATAACCTATATCGTAAAGCGCATGGAAAACGTTCTTGGAAAGGAAAATTCCAGGAGATTTTCCCCTATAGGAAAATATTCCATGCGCGAGGACAAGAAGCAGTACGGAAAAAAGTTTATTTCTGTTAAGGGCATATCGAATCTCGACATGCTGTTTCTGTATCGTGACAAGTTTAACATAAAGGCGTCTCTTGACGGTGGATACAATCTTGACAATGTTGCCAACGAGGAGATTGACGATGCTAAGATTCACTATGACGGCTCGATGCTCGATTTCTACAAGCAGGATTTCCAGAGGTTCTGGGAGTATAACGTTCAAGACGTTAACCTTGTGGTGAAGCTTGACGAAAAGCTTAAACTAACATCAATTGCGAGAAAGATAACATCCTTCGGTTGTTCTCAGCTAGAATCCATATATACGACAATTTCGTATATCATAGCGTCGCTAGACATATATTCGAGAAACAACAGAAATAAGGTTTTTCTGTCATATGCTTCCTCAGACAGTAGAGGAAAGGACGTGGAACAGTACGAAGGCGCGTTCGTATTTCCAACGTATGCGGGACTTTATACTCAGGGCGTAATGTGCGCTGATGTGAACTCGCTTTATCCGAACACCGCCAGAAGCCTGAACCTATCGCCTGAGACAATGCTTGGAACCGTTGAAAAAGTTGTTCACGTTTCAGAAGGCACTAACGATGAATACTATACGTATGCGATAAATTTCGTAAACGGGCAGTTCAAGGAACTTTCGCAGGAAGAATTCGACAATCTTCTCGCCACCACGTGCATACTGTCGAGAAACAACGTTCTTTTCGTAAAACATGAAATAAAGCGCGGAATTTTTTCGGATTGGTGCGGAAACTTCTTCGCCATGAGAAAAGGATACAAGAAGAGAAAGGCCGAGGCCGAGGAGAAGCTTGATAAGCTAAAGCGTGAAAACTGCCAGGACGCAGAGCTTATACGGAAGCTTGAGATGGAAGTAGAACTTAACGAGACGACCCAATACGCACTTAAAATCATGATTAACTCTGCGTATGGAACGCTTGGCACGACTTTCAGCCCGATATACGACACACGTCTTGCAGAGGCAATAACCCTTGGCGGACAGTTCTGCAACCGTTCAACCTCTATGTTCTTAAACAAGTATTTTCATGAGCATTACGGAACAGACGAAAAGTTCAACATAACCATATCTGGAGATACAGACAGCGTTACGGAAGACATGGAACTACAGCTTAGAGTGTCGGACGACATCGTATAATTTACCAAAGGATAAAAATCCATGAAAAAGACAAACAAGAACACCAAGACTGCGGTGAAGAAGTCAGTCAAGAAATCTGCTGCGAAGGCAAAGACCTCCGTAACGGCAACGAAGAAGTCAACAGCCAAGAAAACTACGGCCAAGACTACCGCTAAGAAGCCTGTTCGCAAGCCAACTGCGAAGAAGGCCGATGCCGCTAAATCTCCTGCATATGTTGCGGAGATGGTAGAGGCTCCAAAGTCGGAGAGCATAGGAAACGTAATGGCTCGCGGAATGCGCAGATATGCGTCCAAGTTCGCGTCAATCGCCATAATCGCAATTATGGCTGCGTCAATTCTCATGACCGGATGCAAGAGCATTCCAACGGTGGAGAAGATGACGACCACGGCAAAGTCTGTGGGTGTTGCGGCTGCTGCCGTCTGCAACGTTAGCGGACTTGACTCCGCGTCAAAGTCCGCAATCATCAACATCATGGATTGTGTTGACGACATAGTTCCGACGAATTCGCAGAAGTTCGTGGATGCGTGGATGCCGATAGTGAAGGTCGAGGTCAAAAAGCTTGTTGATGCAGGCAAGATTGACGATGGAAAGGGAACTATCATAATTGCCGCCGTTAATGTGGCATGCAAGGGCGTTGACTACATATTCGACGTGAAGTATCCAAAGGCGAGGGAGTATGAAGAGCTTGTCTCTGCGGCGGTACACGGGTTCAATGATGGATTCCTTGCGACGATAAATCCGAATATGAAGCTTTCGGCACCTGCCTCTGTTGAGATGGATGAGGATGCATACAAGTACCTGAAGTCTGTACAGTATCCAAAGCCAGTCGAGCAGAAGTACCTGAAGGCCGTCAAGTAAAGATATGGCGATATAACCGGTGTTGAATTACACCGCAAGACGGACAGCCGCAAAAAGCGGCTGTCCGTATAATTTATGTATGAGCATTGTTCCACTTACAGGCTACTGCATAGGAAAGCCTACGACTAAATTGACAAGCATAGAGGCCGAATCTGCAAATGCAATGGGTTTGCATGGGTTCACCGTCGTGGATTCGAAGGCCGGTAGAAACGACTCTCTTTCTGGAAAAACCCGTGTAAGGAAATTCGAGATTCTGTCGATGTACGATGATGCAGATGAATCTTTGAAATCGTATGTCGGAAAGAACGTCTATTGCGTATGTTTCGAAAATGAAAACGAGAACAACATAATAGTTGACAGAACCAATGGGGACAAGCTATGGATTCTGCCGGTCGTGAACATGCTAGGATATGACAAGGAATAACTTATGATTACTAATACGATAATGGCGCAGAAAGAAGCGCGTAGGAAGATATTGTCTGGCGTTAAGACAGTTGCAGATGCAGTAACGTCAACGCTTGGGCCTGGCGGAAGAAACGTTATTATAGAGAATTTGAACGGAATGCCTCCGACAGTCACGAAAGACGGTGTGTCTGTTGCACGTTCCATAGTCCTAAAAGACAATTTCGAAAACATGGGAGCGCAGATGGTTATTGAGGTTGCTTCCAAGACTAACAGCATGTGCGGTGACGGAACTACTACTGCAACTCTGTTGGCGTATGAGATATACAAAAGAGCCGTCGAGTGCGTGGAGAACGGAGAAGAGCCTATGAATGTCAAAAGAAGCATGCTTCACGCCCTTGAGTTCGCGAAGGACGAGATTAGGAAGCAGGTTGTTCAGGTATCTTCCAAGGACGATTTGAAGAACATAGCCACAATATCAGCCAACGGTGATACTGCAATCGGAGAGATGGTTGCCGACATAATATCGCAGACCGGAAAGGACGGAATAGTCGTTGTTCAGGAAGGAAGCAGCCTTGAGACAACTTGGTCGGTGACAAAGGGTGTTCGTCTCGACAGCGGTTTCATAAGCCCCTATTTCTCCAACGACCCAAGCGGAAAGTGCGCATGCTCATTTGCAGATGCAAGAATTCTGTTTTTCGCCAAGAAGATTTCAAACGTGAACGAACTGTTTCCTGTTATGAACATAGCAGCTCGCGAAAAGTTTCCTCTTGTGATAATAGCGTTGGACTACGACCCAGACGTTATATCTACTCTCGTTGTGAACAGGCTTCGCGGAAACATACAGTGCTGTGCCATAAAAGCACCTGGTGTGATGGAAAGCATGAAGCTTGAATTCATGACGGATGCGGCAATAGCCACCGGCGGCACCGTTATCAATGACGATTTGGGAATAAAGCTTACGGATGTTACGGAAGAGCATCTCGGAAAGGCCAAGAGGGTTGACGTTACACTGCAATCTACAACGTTCATAGATGGAGCTGCGGACAAGGAGAAGTTTGACATGCGCGTGAACGAGCTTCGCAGCATGATGGAATCGGACAACATATCCGAATACTATCGCCATTCCTACAAAGAGAGATTAGCAAAGCTTGTTGCAGGAATAGCCGTTGTGAAGGTTGGCGGAGAAACACAGTCCATAATTCACGAAAAGCGGGACAGAATCGATGACGCGATATGCTCTACAAGGGAGGCAAGCACAGGCGGAATAGTCGCAGGCGCTGGCAGCACATTGCTGAAGATTGGAATAAAGATGGCATATCGCATATCAGAAGATTTGGCAAAGGATGTCGGAATCGAATCTCCGATGGTCGATACAGATAAGAGGTGCGAGCTTGGAAGCTTCATAGTCGGGCAGTCCATGCAGTCGTCATTCAAGAAGATTATAGAGAATGCCGGATACAGCGGAGACGAAACCGTTAGAAAGTATATAGAGAAATGTCGCGATAATGCAGAAAGCGATGAAATCGACAGGTCTGGATTCGATGTACGGAATTTAAGTTATATGGACGACCTTGTTAAGGGTGGGGTCATAGACCCTGCAAATGTCGATATCTCTGCTCTTACGAATGCCGTGTCCGTGGCCGCTCTATTGATATCAACAGACTGTATGGTTGGAATAAACCAGGATTCCATACCAGTTGTTCAGACTGTTCAAGATGCGTAAGTCGTCTAAAATATCCAACGAAATCGAATTTACGACTTCGGCAGACAGCCGCAAAATCTCACAGAGGTATCCGTTTAATACGGATGGAGTCAAGGACGAGGTTTTGCGGCTGTATGATTTGGCATATGACGCACTCAAGATAATAACCGTTGCTCTAAGCATGGAGAACAGCGATTTTTTTGCGGATTTTCATAACCTTGAGCAGTTCTATAGGATTTTTGAAATATTTGGAATAAACACTGGAGATTTCAAACCATCCGAAGAAAATTTTTCTTCCAATCCAATTAAAGAATGGATTGAAATCATATCTCTTTTATTCGTTACTATAGAGTCAATGCCAAACGAAGGTGGTATATGCAATGAGCGTATAGTCTATGGAGGAAAATCATGCAACTATCTTACGTTATGCGTTGATACAGAAACAATGGACTTTAAATCCCATGTGTTGGGATTGATGATTGACGAAAATTCATCGATATTGATGATTGACAACAATGCGATTATTACAACGCTATCCTGATTGATGAAATTGCTTTTGTCCCAGTTACTCCATAGTAAACATTGCAATTGTTGGTTTCGTCATATTCCGGGTCAGGATTTCCAATAAATAGAACATTGGTATTGGCTCCAAACGGAAAATTCGCATCATTTATTATATTCTGGAACATATCCTCATCAAATGAATTGTTGATGGTGCAATTTATGTATATAATTCCTGAAACTCCATAAAAATCTGTGTCATATGGCAGTATTGTTGATGACGGTGGAGGAGTTTTTAAAGTTGTTATTCCGGCAAAGGCAGCTTTATCAAAGATAACCGGAGGCTCATGCCCAACACTGCTGTCTCTTGTTATGTCTCTGTTGAAGTTTATTCTTATGAGAGGTGTGCTTCCGAATGCGCTTGCTCCAACTGAACTAACATACGTTAAATTTGCAAATCCATCCGAACTTGTGCAGCTGAAAAAGCATTTCTCCGGAATCGATGTATAGTATTTTTCTCCAGGGTTATTTCTGAAACACTCGATATGATTTATTCCTGAATATGCAAATGCCGATGGTCCTATTGAAGCATGTGTATTGAGCAAATTTGAAATTATATCCAGTTTTGAACACCCATAAAATGCAGCATCGCCTATATAAGTCGCGCTGCTTATACCTCTGCCAAATGAATTCAGATTAGAACATCCACGAAATGCATTGTCGTGTATCTCACTTATTTGAGTAGAACCAGTGCTAAAAATTTCTAATTTTGTACATCCTGAAAAAGCCTTACTGTAAACGTAGATATATGTTTCTGGTTCTCGCCCTACGGAATCAGATGCGCCATACGTATAAAAATCGACTAAATTAGTACATCCTACGAATGCGCTTTCACCTATTTCTGTGCAATTGGAAACGTCAACAGAAGTCAAATATGACGAGTTATAGAAGCATTTACCATCGAAAACTATGTTTCCTTTATCATAACCTCTGCTAGTACTGCGTGTAATCGAAACAATATTATTGTATCTGCTGTCTCCACTGCATGTGAAATTTACCTCCCAGCTTCCTACATAGCCGACATCTATCATGTACCACTTGTTCACGTCGTCACCTGTCCATACTAATGAGTCTCCTTCGTATATTAAATCTTCATGAACGTTTTTTCTATCAAGTAACAGGTCTTTTACGAGTTCCCCTTCTGTATCCATGTGTGCTGAATATTTGACGGCAGTAAATTTTGCATCATACGCAGGTGAACAGGTGTCATAACTGATTTTTCCAACTCCAAGATAATTTCTGTTGGTTCCTGATGAGATGTTTATAGTATAGAAACCCATTTTTGAATTTATCTGGAACCTTGGATATCTTTTGTCAATTTCGCCATTGACATAACTATACTCAGTCATTTCCGTCGTTGTTGGAACTATAAAACAGTTTTCTTTGAAAATGACAGGCTCGGTGTTAAATGGGATACCATAGCTCATCGGTGTGTCAGTTACAATATCCGCTTCAACGAATTTTCTTTTGTCTATAAACGATATTGACGGAAATTCTTTAAATACAAAAAAAGAATTTAAAAAATCAATACGAACAGGATTATGTGATAGACTTCTAACTGTACCGATAATGTTTTCGCCATGTGTCCACACCCAACCAAAGGTTTGACTAAATTCCGCTACATTAGAACTATATGTTGTTGCTTCACCGCCTGACATTTCTACTACCAATTTAAAATATACTGTAATCGCTTGCCAGCTTTCATAAAAAGTCGTAAGATATTTACGCCTAATCCACACAAATATCTTGTATGGCTGTATCAAATTTGATAAATCTGTTAGTTCTGCCCATCCGTTTAAATTTCCGCCATTTGTAGGAGGATTCGTATGAATGCATGATTGTGATTTTGGCAGTTCGGCAGTAAAATCCTGAAAGCTTCTAGTACCTGAACCGTCTCTAACCCTTACGTTTCCTCTCATTTCAATTAAGCCCACAATGTCATCTGTCATTACTCCGCATATTTCGCGTTTGTCCGACGGAAATACTATCGTCATAGGATTACCGTTCAAATCGTTAAAACTGCTGGGTGCGAGGTATGCGCCATATGGCGAATCGACTGTTTGATATTCATCAAAATAAATAGATGTCAATGCAGGAAATCCGGCAAATGCCGAACGTCCAGCCGTAAGTGTCAACGAGCCGAAATCAAGACTTCCGGTCGTGGCGCGTGTCATGTATGCATTGTATAGTTCTTGTGAAGTAGCCATGTTCTAATCCTATATTCTTGTTGGTATGTTTGGAACGTACCATACCGGTGCGAATGTTCCAAGTTCGAGATAAAGTCCCCCTACACCATAGAAATGCGCACCGTATGCAGCACCCCATGGGAATCCTGCCATTGACGAAATCGAACCTACAGTCTTGTTCGGAATGTAAATGTCCCCAGTGACGCCGGAAAACGCATTTTCCCCTATGGCAGTAACGCTTGGGATGTACACCGACGACAAATGGGCATTCATAAATGCGCTTGCGCCTATAGTCTTGCATTTTTCGAAATACAGATTTCCCAATCCGCTTACGTTGGCAAAGGAGCATGTTCCTATAGATTCAGCCATGTTCGCACGAACTGAACGTATGGACGAGCAATGTGCAAATGCGGCATCGCCTACTGAAATAGCATTGTTCACGCATACGCTTTCAAGGTCGTTGCAATACGCAAACGTGTAGTTTCCGACATTTCCAAGATTGTCGTCATCGAATCTGGTCACTGTCCTCGCCATTACATTTCCAAGAGCTGATTCGTAGTCTGGGTGGAGCTTGTATATGCGTTTTCTCTCCGCATTAATGCTGCCATCCCACATCTCTCTGAAACGGTAGAGATAATATTGATATTCATCGGATTTTTCGATATGGGACGCAAAGTTATACGCATTTCCGCTTCCATCGTTGTTGTATGTGCCATGAAGGAAATCCATGTTTCCCCTCAGCATGGCATATCCAATATCATTTCCTCCAAAATCAAATGCGGTCGAAATCATGACCTCTTCATCATTGGCGGCTATTGCAACAGGCATGCAAGGAAATCTCTCAGAATCCTGTCCGTCTACATGGAAAAGGTATTTCTCTCTGGAATAGTCTTCTTCGGTCTTGTCTATATCTCCACAGAATCTGTGGATTACTTTCCAAGATGTTACCCTAATTTCCGTAAAGCCAAATTGCTCCAGTTTTTCCACGTCATCTATGCCGCTTTCCACGTCAACTGTTATCTTATGTCCATTTTCAAACAGTTTTGTTATTGTTCCATTATCGAGAACATAGATGTCTTTCCACAATACCCTTCCAACCGAATTGGCTACTTCTACTGTTTCATCCTCTTCGCTTCTTATTATTTCGACATAGTATTTTGCCTTGCCGCCATCTACGATGTTTGATGTCTGTACATAGGTGAGAATGACATAGAATCTTCCGTTGAAGAAACACACATCGCTGTTTTTGAACTCATAGTCTTCTTGACCGTCAAAGGTGCATTCGTATTCCTCGAACCAGTGCGCGTATTTTGTTTGGTCCCTGAATGGACGACATCCGTATATCTTTCCGCTTTCGCCCAATGCAATATAGTTTCCGTTGCCTCCGCATATCTTGTGTATGATTCCGGATGATATGTCGGTTTGCTGCATCTGGTAACTGGTTATTGGGATGTTTGCCGTTGATTTTGCGAAATAATATATTCCTCCTCCTTCTTTCGAGGCAAACAGGCATTCGTTGTCGGAATATACGCTGTTCCATGCTTCCGTGCCAGTTCCGCCCAAGGAATTTCTCGTCGAGATGTTGTTCGTATACTTCAATCCGTTTGACATTGCAATAATGAAATTTTTGGAAGATTCATCGAAGCAGATGTCGTTGGATGATACATTTGCAAGTGAAACAGATGTCCACGAAGCCGTTGCTGGATTTGAAATGAGGTCGCTTGTGGTGTGAATAATGGATGAAGCCGGCCTGGAAGTCGCGACGACAAAGTATTCCGTACCGTTAGCGACTTTTCCGTATGCTATCCCATTTATCGGACGAAGAACTGTTGTGCTTGAAAGTTTTGTGTCCAGCCACTTCGATTGAGCACTTGAGTATACTTTAAGACCTATGTTTCCATCCGCTGTGAAAAATGCGCCTTTTTCAGATTTCAAGAAACTCCATTGTCCGTTGGGGGGAGTCGCCATTGTCGGGTCTGATTGGACAAAAGAGTAGTCAGATTCAGAATCTTCGAAAAACCAGTCACGCTTTGCCGTATTCATCGATGTCGGTTCGATTGTTCTGAAAACCGAAAAGTTTCTCGATACTCCAGAAGAAGGAGACGGTATCTTCAAAACCAGCGATTCGCGGTTGTTTCTTCCGCCGAATATCGAATGGCGTGAAAGAGGAACGAACACGGAACACGGATACATCGGCGGAACATCGGAATAGAATCCATCCTCATAATACTGCGTGTAGTAGTATTTCGCATTATTGAACGCAGCATATATTCCACGGCCTTGCGCTTGCTGAGTGCTTGGTAATGATGGTCCTAAATCTACCCGTACCGATATTGAAGATGCAGCATATCGTCCGTTATCGCCGTTATATGTGTATGGAGTGACAATGAATTGTCTACGGTCAAACTCAAGCTTGTCTTGGTAATCCAGTAGTTTGCTATATATGGAACTTCCCGTCACGAGCCATCCGTTGTCGAACGATATGCTTCCATACACAGGACGAATATTTTGCGGCGACGAACTTCCTAGTATTTCAAGCTCTCGGCTGTCGTAATCCCATAGAGAATATGGGGTTTTCGTGGCGTTATATATCTCCTTCGACCTAAGAACATAATTCGAAGAGCTTACAACGTTCACTCCGTCACTGCTCTGTTTTACGCATCCGCGCTTCAAGCTTGTCGCATGGGTCGGAGTATAGACTACTCCGGTCGAGCTTATTACGGTTGCATCATGTCCATCTACAGATGAAGGAAATATTGTAAATGTGTTCGCTGGCGCTGTCAGAATATTGTTGCTTTTTTTCGAAATTTCTTCCACGAACGCAAATGCCGAAACTGGATGCTCCGAATTCGATGCAAGAGTTCCATAGTTCAACGATATGTTGGTTGATGGCGGAGTTGTGCCAGTGACAGTTCTGATGAAATGTTCGGGTTTTGGATTCAGAACATTCTGCTTATCTTCGAGAGCCTCATGAAGAACTGATGCTTCGACAACCGATGACGAACCCGCCGATATCGTGTTTCCAGCAAGCTTTACACCTCCAAATGTAGAGATTGTCGCATGCTTAAGTTCGTATGTCGTATCGGTTTTCGATATATTTCCGTTTTCGTCTATTGAAACATTGTACATGTGTTCGAACTTGTCCTGTTTGTGGCTAAGTTCGGTGAACATGTGTCCCCCCATTACAAATTTGTCAGATTGCTTCGATATACCGCCTCTTTCCAGAAATACATGAGTTGATTTGTCAAGAGACACAACATCAAAGTTTCCAGACCATAATATTCGAGGAGATTTTTCGAGAAGAGAGTCATAAAGCCAACCGCCTGAAATTGGAAGAGAGTCATCTGTGTGCAAGTTGTCGAATTTTACGAGTTTACACACGCCATCTGAGGTTGTTATGGCGGAATCGCCGAATATTATCGGTTTTTGAAGATTCGATTCGAAGTATTCGTAGATTGACCCTCCTGAAATCGGATAGTTTATTCCACTCCCAAGATATGTATGATTAATTCCAATGTTCTCACCATCAACGGAAAATCCAGATTCCGAGTCAAAATAAAGTTTTTTCTGTTTGGATGTCAGTGCCATATATATCGATTTTCCGTTTATGACACTGTTTGGAAAATTCTCGTAGTTCTCGAAAGTGTTATTGAATGAGCATAGGTGCGGAGATGTCGTCAATTCGTCAATAAAATCCGAATGGTTGAAATGAATGTTGTCTTCCTTTGATGTAAGAGAAGAGGAAATTGTTGACACCAGAGGAACGTATAGACTATACTGTTCATCATAATCTTCGCCATGTAAAGGTGTATTCGTTATTAGATATAGTCCAGCGTTTCCATCGATTTCCGCAGTTGGCGGCGTAGCCTGCCAGTCGTTCGTTATTTCGTTTTCGTTTGATATGTGAACATGGCTACCCGCTATAGATGATGGTTGAGTAAGTGCAAACCTATGCCCAACTGTGGCAGAATCGACAGGTTTCGTTTCTCCCTGAGATATCGAATTCGCTATTCTCAGTGAAATTACGTCAGGCGTTTCTTCATTCCTCTGTAGATTTAGCTGAGACCGCACAACCGATATGCAATCCTGTTTTTCAGACAGATATTCGCAGAATGACGAGTTTGCCAACGTATCTGTGCTTTCGAGTGAAGAAGTGATTTCTGTTTTTGCTATTCCATATTTTGAGCTTGTCGCTTTTGATACGGTAAGCGTTTCATCATATATGTCGAGATAGTCCGAAGTCGTCAACATCCTGTAGAGCGAGCTTGTTCTCATGGATGCCGTGGCATTTGGATTCAATATGAAATCCTCTATGGAAGAGATGGCGGCAGAAACGAAATAACCGTTTGATGTGATAAGACCAGAATTTTTTGTGTCTATATTGACAGAATCCTGAAATTTTTCTATTTCTTCGAATATGGCGTTACCATCGCATGGGATAGCAGAATTTTCGGCAACAGATGCTGCAATCTTGAGAGAGACATCTGTTTTCTTGTTATCGTAATCTGTTTCAATATCGAAAAACGAATTGTTGGCACTGAGCTTTTCGGCCTTGGAATATAGTCCCCTTGCAAGAGTTTCCGACAGTCGGAAAACCTCTCCAGAGGAAATTGGAGGTGCATCTCCATCAAACGATATTGTTATGATTTTGCCGAATTTAGCTATAGGACTGCAAAATGACAACCTATCTTCTTTTTGGCGTATAGCTTCCCACAGAAAGCCACCCATTACAGGCAATCTTCCGTTGAGCGATGCGGATTCCGCTATAAGAAGTTCAACGTTGTTTGAATCTACGGAAAGAGGTTCAACGAATGTGATTGAGTTCTGCTTTTTGGAGAAGGCTTCCGAAACCTCATTGCATGAGACAACCGTATCACCCTCCGAAGATGAAAGAGGCATGCGTCTAAGATAAATGCCGCCATCCGAAGAGAGAACTGAATTTCCATCGACCGATACGATATCCTGTTTTCTTGAGAGAGCATCATATATGGCAGATGATTTCACGGCATTCGAATCGTTTTTCTTTACCGCGTCTGACGGCAAAAACAATCCGCCGCTTACGGAATCGCTGGCATGTGAAAGAACGAATTCAGTGTCCTTCTTGTCAAGGGACGGAACGGTTTTCGACATGTCGAAGCTTAGATTTTGCCCAATTGTCAATTTTTCTTCTTTTCCGTCCGTTTCGCGTGACAGTTCGTCGAGAATGCCGTATATGGATGAGGCGTATCTCTCAAAATCGTGAAATGGCTCTTTCGACACTACTGCATATGAAGTCAATCTTCCGAACGACTGTAAAATACGACCGTCTGCAAAAATGAAGTTCTTTCTGTCGTCGGATATCGCGGGTATGCTTCCGTATCCGCTGGTGTCGAATATTGTACGCACACCGTAATCAAATATGGAGAATCTTTCGAAATGCGAATCAAGGGAAGACAGGTGCGAGAGCATGTGCCAAATAACGAACGACTTCGGCGACAAGTTCCATGTATTGGAGCAATTTGTGGTCAAGCTCATGCTTTCAAGAAAGCAATCGCTGACCTCTTTTGTGGTGTCTGTCTGTATGATGTCCATCGTATGCCTGATTGTAATTACCCCTATAGTGGTGGCGTGTATTGTATTAGGGTTCTCTTTGAAATCAATATCTCATTCGCTGCAATTTCCTCAAAATCAAAAACGAATATCGATTCTCCGCTTGAGTTTGTCTCCATTGGAATGAACGGAGAGGTTGAATCTTCCGAATACCATGTGATATCTGGGTCAAAACTTACACGCACAGATGTAACTGAACCAGTCGTTGTCTGTGGAAGAATGATTACCGATGAAAATTTTCTTGACTTATCCTGTACATATGATGGTCGTGTCATTGTAAGTGTAAAACTTGTACCGTAGCTACGAGTCGTATTGGTGAAATCTCCAACATTTATTGTGTAATTATAATTTGGAAATTCATAGTTTTGAACTCCCATATTATTTGGATTGTCAACATCCATCGTGCGAATCTGCATCTGTCGCTCTGTGAGTATGAATCTCGATATCGCGCCGCCGCTGACTGGGAGGGTGGTGCTGCTTGTTATTTCAGATGCCAAGTTAAGGCTGACCAAACCACTATTTTCTTTGATAAAATCGCCTGTAAATGTCAGTATTCCATTCTTTCCCTCAAGCGCGGAAGCTATGTCGGCACCGCGAACGGGCTTGTCCGTATTCGATGTAGATATCTCTCCATAGTCTATCTCTATTTTCTTCTTCAGCGGCTGGAAATAGGAAAGCTCCGTGGAACGTTCCGTGCTGTCGGTTATTGATATTCCGCTTGCACCGACCCATGCGTTTCTCATGGCGACTATTGAGTTAAACACAGTACTCGCCGGAACGGTATATGTTCCATTAGACTCAAGAGCGTCATTCTTATAGTACACTCCGCCAATCGTAGTCGGTGTAGCCGCAGGCAGATTGTACGCAACCGTGTTTATTCTTATGTAATTGCCTTCTGGCGTTAACGTAACGTTGTCGCCTGGAGTCAAGATGGGTTGTTTTTTGTCAAGAGCGGATTTTGCATCCCCAGCCCTTACCGGCTTTTGAGACATCGTTAAGCTGTCGTAATTAGAGAGGTCTGCATAATCAAGCATTATGCTGAACTGACTGCTCGATGTTATGCCAGTTCCAAATGTAAGAACATTTTCCTTCTTTGCAAGTTCTATCGCTATCGAAGACGCAGGAACAACATGGCTGAAATTTCCGATTGCACTTCCGTAGAGAACCCCTCCAAGGGTATCCGTGGTAGCAGCAGGAAGTTCATATACCGTGTCCTTTGCGCTTATTGTTTTGGTAGCTTGATTTATAGTGATATTAGTTCCAGGTGTCAGCTTGTCTTGTTTGCCAGTTAAGGCGGCATATGCAGAACCGCCGCTTATCGCCCTAGTTTCTCTTTCTGAAATTTCACCATAATTTATGTCTACCGAGATATATCCATTTGCATCCGTGGAAGTTGCAAAATCAGTAGTGCTGAAAACCGTTATAGGCTGTTTTCCGTCAAGTGCGGTTTTTGCGTCAGAGGCATATACTACATTACGGTCGTTAAGCGCAATCGAACCATACTTCAAACCTATTTCAATTGGCGAATCCGTATCGTCAACAACAAAATCAGCGTCCGAAAAGCTAAGTTTAGGCATATAATTCTCAATAGCATCGAGAATTGCGGTATGCGACGGAACAGTTCTTTGACCGCGTTCGAGCGTAGAAGCGTAGTTTAAAGAAACGACATTGGCGTTTGAACAGGTTATTTCGGATGAAAATGTAATGTTGTTTTGTTTTTGGTCGAGCGCCTGCTTTATCGTGCTGCCGCGTACAGGAAGCGTATCGTTTGACAGCTCTATATTTCCATATACGATGCTTACGGTATTTCCAATTTTCGACAGGTCTGAAGAAAACGAGAGTATATCTTGCTTAAGTTCAAGCGCAGATTTAACGCATCCAGCCGTAGGAACTCTGTTAGTCTCGTCATTTATGTTCGTAGTCACTCTGATTAGACCAGCAACAGGTCCATTTGGCTGCGCTTCTGGTATTGCCGATGTCACGGAAATCGTTACGGTTCCATCTGGATTTCCGGTCAGATTGATTCCTGCGCCTTCTCTTAAAAGAGGCTGGTATTTTGAAAATTCCTCATACAGCTCTCCGGAAGAGACTACTTTCGAGGAACTTTCGCCAATATGACCGAAATCCACGGATATCACGTTGTTGTCTATGGATATTCCGTCTCCCTGAGAAAGTACGTGCTGTTTTTTGTTCAGCTCGGTCGTTATTACGGAGTTTGACACTGCATTGCCGCTTCTGTCGTTAAGCGCAGCGTCAACCTTAACGAGACCCGCTTTCTGGCTAGTTGCGGTTCGTATTTTTAAAATACCGCCGTCGAAATAGAAAGGCTCATTGTTGAGGACTGAGTATATTACGCCGCCCTTAACAGTATGGATTCCATTTTCGCTTATCGAACCATCGAACAAAACAGAGATTCCATTTTCGTCTATTTTTATCGAATCTCCCTCGGAAAGCTTTTGCTGCTTTGTTGATAGTTTTGAATATATTTCTCCACCGCTTACCGTCCTGGTCTCGTCTCTCTGTATATGGCCAAAGTCTATAGCTATTTTTGTCTTGCCATCTTCGACATGTCCACTCAACCCATTTCCAAAATCTATTGGATATGCCCTTTCGTCTATTAGGCCGCTTATTGCGGAAAATGCCGAATGAACAGAGCCTGCCGTGACAAGCTTGTTGGACTCAGGCGATATTTCTCCAAACACAAGTGAAACGTTATTTTCGGAGTCTAGCGAAAAATATAGTCTTGAGAATGAGAGCGAATCTTGCTTGCCTGACAGTGCGGCGAATATCTCTCCTCCACTCACAACTCCTGTAGCACCCTCTTCTATGTGTGAGAATTTTATTGATACTTTATCATCTGAAGATGTGAAATTGGATTCACTGAATGACAGTTTATCCTGTTTTTTCTCCAATGCAGACCGTATTTCGCTGCCACGGACTGGCTTTGTGGGCGAACCATCCTCAAGTCTGCCAAAATCAACGGCTATCTTTCCGTCTTCATCCAGACGTATTCCATTCGAAGGGATTATCTTGTTCTGCTTCTTGGATAGTTCTTCGTATATAGCACTCCCCTTTACGGGGTTCTGCCCATTCTCGGTAATGGCATTGTCAAGATACACGCCGCCTATGGAAGTTTCTGTGGCCACCGGCAGCACATATATTGTATCTTTCGCGCTTATCACCCTCGTAACTGGGTCTATGGATATGTTGTCACCGGCTATAAATGCAAACTGTTTCGAGGCCAACGCTCTTCTTATGTCGGATATTTTAGTTTCGGTATTGGAACTCAGTTCATCGAACGACGTGTTTTCGCTGGCATTGGAGGTTACTATGTAACCGCTCTTTTGTCCATTGTCATACGCCACTTTTCCATTAGCGTAAATGGCATTTCCGCTAAGGTCTCGTATTGCCGAAAACTTGAACTCTTTTCCATATATCAACGCATCGGAATATCTTGCAAGTATGTCGTTGAATATGGCTTGATGGGCGTTTATGTCACTGTCGTGGCCATGTATTGCCGAAAGGACGTAGAATTTTGTGGCAAGACCCCACGTCTTATCCGCGTTGTCCGAGAAATCGTATGAAGACAGCTGCTCAAGAGTTCCGACGTTCTCCTCGCCATGCTCGTCGATTGGAGATGTCGTCAAGCCGATTACTCCATACTCGTCGGTATCGAAATATGCTGTTTCAAATGACATCTTGGTGCTATTTTTAGTTAATAACACTATTTAGTGATGTCAAGTCTTTGAATTGAAGCTGTATTATCCTATTGGATTTGCATATGATTGTAAACTAGATAGCCTAGCTTTCAATTCCGCTATTTCAGATTCAAGCGTCGATATTCTCTTCTCAAGCCTGTCTAAAGATTCTTTGTGCGCGTTTGGGTCTTCATCGTGCTCACCAAGAGAGTCCAATACGAAAAACTTTGTTGCAAGTCCAAAAGTTGACGACGAATCTATTCCTACGCCGACGGTTCTGACCTTCTTGAGATTTTCGGATTTTCCGCTGCCCTTTGTTCCGCTAGAATCGGATGGGTTTGGACATACGTTTATATTTCCGAACTTACGTGTTGGTATGTTCGAGGATATAATCATTAGATAAAGCTTCCGGTGTTGTCTATGTCAAAATCGGGAACAGAACCGTAGTATAGTCTGAATTTGGGAAAATTTGCATTATCAGCTGGAATTACCGTATCCGCAAGATAGCCACGATTCGTCTCGACCTTCAGCATCCAATAATAATCTTGATAGCTGAACTTTTCCTTCGTAGGCTCAACTTCCATCTCTTCCGTATCTTCTGGCTTTATGAAGAAATATGCCTCGTATGGAGAAACAGTCGGGTCTGCGCCGCATTTGTAGGATTTCGCTATAACCGCATCTTCATCTGGGTCTTCGCGATTGCGTTTTACGGCAAAAGTCACATACACATTTGTCATGTCATGGTCGAAAAGGAACCTAAGCACACCAGAGTCCTTTTTTCTCATGTAAATCATGTTTGAATCTGTTTTAAGGAAAAGCGACATCGTTAATAGAAAAGTTTTACACTATTTAGGCTTGCTCGGCATGGAAGGTCTAAATAGTGTGGAGATGAGCAAAACAACTTCACCATATCCGCGAGTGCATGCAGCGTTCAAAAAGGAATTCAAGAAACTTAGGGATTTCATAAGGTCTACAAACAGGTACGACCTAAAGAAGATTAGGGGAAAATTGAATATTTTTGAAGACACAGAACATTTCGTAGACAGCGACAACGAGGAAAACATGAAGGAGATAGAATATGACAATCCTCATTATTCCGTAAGAGAAATAGAGGGATGCAACCTCACGCGAGTAAAAGAGGATAAGTCTTCGTTTGCAATAGGCGATGAAAATGGAATACCGATAACGCCATTCGACTACATATGGGTTTCGAAAGAGGCCACTGGCGATAAGGAGCTTCTGATAGAGGTGATAACAAAGGGGGGCGATGCACGGTATTTCAGCGTTGACAGGAGAAAGCTCGACGAATGCATGGGAGTTGGAAGCGTTGGCATCGGAAACGTTGGGTCGCAGTCAAACGCAAGCGGAGCCGAGATACAGTATTCCGACGTTGGAAAAGAGATTCTCATACCCGTAAGGGGGCGCGTTCCGCTGCTGTATGGTGCTGCGCGTGGAGGAAAACGAAAACGTCGATATTCGGGTAGAATTTACTAATAGAAGAGATGGACAGCGCAATAGCAGAAGCCACGGGTTCCATGGTGAACTCGATTCACGTGCCGAACAACAAGTATTTCGGCATGATGCGCGGCATTGTCATAAAAAACGATGATACGGAGTTTCAGAGGGGGAGATGCAAGGTATACGTCCCTGGCGTTTATCCAGAGAAGTTCAAGGAAAACGACGGAGAGCTTCTCCCATGGTGCGAACCCTGTCAACCTCTGTTTTGCGGTGGCGGAGGCGACCTACATAAAAACGGAACGTTCCAATATCCTGACGTGGGGAGTACGGTATGGCTGTTCTTTGAAAATAACGACATAACGAGACCTGTCATGTTCGGACAGACCACCGACAGTGAAGGAAAGTTTGACAACAACATATGCAAGGTATACTGGGAGGGCATGTACATAGAGATGGACAAGACTACCCATACCATAACGGCAAGCGCGACGAACATAACGGCAATCGCAGAAAAGGAACTCAACGGATATGCAGAGACCATAAATCTCACGGCAGTTACAGCCAATCTGACATCTACGACCACGAACATGATAGCGGATACTACAAATGTAACGTCTAACAACGTGACAAACGTAACGTCTCCCAACATAAACATGTATGGAGATACTCTTATAAAGGGGACAGTTCACATAACAGGGGCAACGACAATAGATTCAAATCTAACAGTAAACGCTTCGGAGGTTGTTGCTGTCGATTCCGTCATCGGAGGGAAATCGTTTATAGGGCATATGCACACCGGAAATGTGGGAGCACCTACATCTCCGCCTTTGTAAGGATAAATCACTATGGCAGCACCGAATAACATCGAAATAGTTACATGGGGAGTAGGATATTACCTAACTCTGCCATACAGTTATACAAATTATTGGCAAGATAAATACGATGAGTTTGATGAAAAACCATATAATAATAGCTTTTTTTATTCATCTAGCGGAGGTCGTGGAGAATTTCTATTTTTTACCAATGATAGCGCAAGTGCTGGTAGAATAAAATTTATTACAGATAACTATCTTTGGAATAGCAAATGGGTTCCCACAAGTGCAGAATACAACATTTTAACGAATCACACTGATGTTCGCATTCCAATGAATAATTTATGGGGGAAAACGTCCTGGCTTACAAAAAATACTGGTGGAAGGGTTAGTAATTTATATACTTCAGCCTCTGCATATTTGACGAATTCAAAATATTATCCAATATATTCAGCAGTAAGTTCTTTGAAAGCTGATTATGGAATATATTCAACCGAATCATTGCCGATATTTGATTATCTTGATATTGATAAAAATGTTTTATCGGTATCAAAAGCTACAACTGGGAATTTTTCAAATTCCATTACCATATCTTCGGAAATTTATAGAGATTCCAAATCAGCAACAGTCAGTTCAGTATCTACAAATCCAATAAGAGTAGATTTTGCATGGTCAAATTCTGATGGATATTTACCAAGTGGGAATACGTATTCATTTAATGGGAATAGCATAGTTTATATTGACGACAATTATATCGGGAGCTATATATACTCAAGATTAAACATAGAAAAATTCATTTCGGTTAAAAATACAGATGTTTCAAATTTTATATTGAGATTACGCAATACGCCAGCTCTTTCATCGGCATATTTCCAAGCACCGACATCAATTGCAACATCATAATTGGGTTTTGTATGACCAAAAAAGACAGAATATATGAAGTATTAGAAACGCTTAGTGGTCCTTATTCAGAGGACAACAAAAAACTTTTTAATTTCATAATGGCCATTCCAACAGGAGATTCATCCATTTTGTGGAATGATGTCATGGATTTCTTGAACATATATGTCAAGATGACTATAGACGAATTGAAAACTGGAGACTATGTTGATATATCGCAACTAACTGTTAAAAATTTTAGAAAAAAATATTATGATAATGAAACATATCTAGTTGTAGTAAAAAACATAGACGAACTGAATAAGATAAAATCTCCAAAATATTTTCCCAACCATTATAGCACAGGCGATAAAGAATATGTTTATGAAAATGGAGAATTTGTAGACATAACAGACAAACATGATTTGTATCTTAAGCAATATTTAAATTTTTTCTTATTGAACAAGTGTTTTACGTACAGCAAAAAAGACGGAATCAAAAAGGGTTTCAACAGGAGAAACAGGATAATAAAAATAGACGATGACTCTATTACGTTCATCAACAATGAAGACTGGTCGTGGTATTTGGTGAATGAATTGCTTAATTTCAGAAATTTTGTAGATTTTCTCGAAAGAAAAAACAAAATAAACAGCCTATTTTTGACGTTATTTTCATCTGTGGAAAAGGACAAGCAAACTTCCGTTGTTGAAAATAACAATAATTACGATGAAATAAAATCGAAAATAGATAAACTTAGAGTAAAGTTCTCTTCAGGATATAAAACTAAAGCAATGTCCGATTCCATCTACAAGTATCTATCGTCATGGTTTGATATAGGATACAATTCGTCCATAGTTCTTTTACCTATTAGAGATAGACTTAAAACTGTATCAAGATACATAGAGAGATATTATCCAACGGAACTGCCGCCAGCAGATGCATACAACTACTTTAATGGAAAAAATTTTAATATAGCTAATCAATCATATGGAATAAAGGATGATAAACTTAGTTTAAATATAACCTATGAAAACAGTGAGGTGACTTCTAGGTATGTTTCCAATTGGAATTATCAATATTGGGCAATAGCGTCAACAAGCGAAAATTATAACGCATTTGGAGCGACTTCAGGAGATGTAGCCGCATATTATGGATACTATAAACCGTCAAATCCATTTAAGGAGAAAGAAGACGGTGTAAATCCTGGCGTATATGGACGTGAATTTTTTATAACAGACAGTGCTGAGTCAATAAAAACATTTTGTTTTTATGCCATGTCTTCTGAAAGCGGAAAGCAATATGACAAGTTTCTCGAATTTCTGTCAAGTTCCTATTATAATTCCTCTCCGCTGTCCACAATGGAGGGACATCCTGTTTCAGGCTATATAAATGATGTATACGACATTCTTTTTTCACAGTAATTTTGTTGCATAATGTCCGGTTGTATGCTATAATTGCTGTCGATGAGTAAAATATTGACATGCACCGGCGAAAAAGATGACGACGGAAACGATTATTTGCTGAACGGAAAGAACAGCTCAAACGATTCATCTTCGACGATAAACGAAAAGTCTCAATCTATAGGAAACGACGGAATAGATGAGGTTGTCGTTGATGTTTCCGTGAACAATACGAAAAATAATCTTTTGGTATATTTCAAATGCGTTCAGCTAGGAGCTGATGGCGGAAAATTTCTTACAAGAACATACAGTCTAAGCACAAAAACAGGAACTCTCGGTATTTTTGATTTGCTTGATGACTATTTTCTGAGACGCTACAAGTTTTTCCATTCTTCAAAAACCGTACAGGCGTTCATGTATGCTCTTGCGGAAGCTGAAAAGATTTTCAAGGAAAAGAGCGGATTTTCTCTCTTTGAATATTGTGCAAAAGTTAGCGATACGGCAGTCAATGACACAATGGAATATCATAAAAGCAACAACGGTCTGAACTGCAAGCTATGGAGCGGGTACAATATAAGGGGGGAACTTGCGTTCTTCATAGAAAAAAAGCGGTCATTTATAAATATGGAATATTTCGAAGAACTTGGGATAAACACCGTAAAGTATTTCATAAAGAACATGAAGTACATAACGAACAAGCATTTCGTCGGGGTATGCGTTAACATAACTGCGGACATACCGCCATCCCTTTTCATAGACCCGTTCATAAACCTTCCGATGGTGGTATACATGCCACAGTTCACGGAGATTCTTGTAACGAAGATTGCGCATTCGTTCATGAAGACGGAAGCGTTCAAGAAGGCCGGAATCGACAGAATAAAGTTCGAGATTTATCTTCTGATGCCAGAGACAACGCTTTCCGATTTGAAGGGTTCGATGAAAAGTGACGGAGAACTCGTGGACTACGATTCTTTTGAAGAAGAGGATTTTATTATTGCGAAGTTCAAGGAATATGATATAATAGAGCGCAAGATAAACGAATCCGAGTTCGATAGCATAATATGCTACAGTTGACGCCATGACATCAGAGCAATTTAAAAGATATATACGGGAACTGGAAGACTGCTGCAAAAAGTCTTCAGACGATTCCGTTCTTCACTCCAAGAGAAAGATAAGCGCAAGAACAGCATCTCTGATAGCGTCGGACATACGCACTAAGATAGATTCCAACGGCCTTGACTTTGAAGATGCAATTTGCGTAAGTAGATATTCATCAGACAGGAAGGACAAGCTGCACAAAGAGCTTGTTAGGAGGTGTAAGGAGCTTTTAAATACACTTGCCGTAGTATACGCAAGGTTTCCAAACCACTTCAACGATTTCAATTTGCAGTATGCCATAACAGAGCTGAAGAATCAGCTGGAACTGGAGAAGGACGACAATGCCTGTTAAGAAAAAGAGCTACCAGGCTCGAAAGAACGAAGGGAACAACCTGTTCTTTTTAATTCTCCACAATATACTTACAGACAAGTCGGACGCTCTGTTCGAAGAGCATCTCGACAATCCAACCTTCGACGATGTTTATACAAACGTAGGTGTCGAAAAGGCGTTGAGCAAATGCTACGATATTTCTGTAGTTAGAAAAATGGCGTCGATACAGAGTACATACCGACGGATAGAGGAAAAGAGGCTTCACTATTGGTATCTCATGAAGGCACTTCCGAAGACTTACAAAACGATAGATTGGAGAATAGACGGATAATATGGAAAACGAGAAAAATAACGCGAATTCGCCGATAAAGCAGTGTCCGACGGATTATGGAAACGCAATGAATTTCGAGACACTGGACGGTTCTCAGATACTTCGTGAAGTATTGACTGACACATACGTCACACAATCAGGAAACGAAGACACCATGCTCAAGCAACTTGACAAGATGGTGGAATACACATACGCAAAGAGGGCAGGATTTGCAGGATACTTGAGTTGGTGCTACGCTCAGCTAACGTTGCTCTTTCTTCTCGAAAGGTATGAACAGTCGAAAAAGATGCTTGAATCGATGGAGTTTTGCGTAGGATGCTTCAGAAAGTACCTTATGACTGGAAACTATCTCGATTCTGGCGGAAAACCTACAGGATTCAGGAATTATTCGTTTGGAGAACCTGAATCAGAAATGCGTAATACTTTACAATATGCTAATGACTGCTACCAGACAGCAAGATTGGTTCACAAGAAGTCTGGGTCTTTCGAATCGGGTTATTCCTTTCTTGTCGCAAGCATGTTATACCATACGGCAGTAGCCGAAACGTCGGCAGCTCTTGAAGATTGCTCTAAAATGGAAAAGCTCATAGACCACATCCGAAAATATATTGATTCGGTAATAGCTAACCCGCCAGAAACGAATATCGGAAACGACGGAAAGGACTATACGAATTTTTCTGAAATCTTAAAACAAGGAACAAAGAAATGATTGACATGATACATCAAAGCGTCGAGTTTCTCGACACGAAAGAAGACTGGGACCGGGGTTTAAAGAGGATAGCACGATGCACACGTGTCGCATACCGCTCCGAAAATCTAGGAAAGACGGACGAGGAGACGAGAATGCGTGACGAGGAGCTTATGAAGCGGCTTCTTTTCAGAAATGGAGAAAATGCAGGCCCAAGACATACGTCTACCACAGAACACGCAGTGTGGGGTGTCATTCTGCACTGCTCAAGAGCGATAGCCAACGAGTTTGTCCGTCACAGACATACCGCGTACACGCAAGAATCAACCAGATACGTGAACTTCAACAAGAAGAACGCGGAGTTTGTGGTTTCGACGGAATTTCCCCAGGAGGGGCTTGATTCTCTCCAAAACACATACGATGCCGCTTATAGCGGTTATCTGAAGCTCATCGAAAAGAACGTTCTCCCTCAAATGGCGCGTGATGCATTACCTCTTGGGCTTGCAACGAGCATGGCCATGTCAACGAACATAGCCGAATGGAGAAGGATTTTCGAACTTAGATGCGATAAGGGTGCGCACCCTGACGCACGTTCAATAGCTTGGACGATACTTACGGTGTTCAACAAAAATGCGCCGTGGGCGTTCTCGGACCTTTATGATAAGTTCAAGGACTGTGGAATACCGTTGTGTAACTATACGGTTAGCGACTGATTTGAATAGAGAAGATAACCATCAAACATCGATAAAAGAGCTGACTAATGTCAGCTCTTTTTCTCTATAGGCTCATCTCCAACAAGCTGCTCTATCGAGTGCTCAGACTCTGTAGTCTCCTGTTCCGCGTTTGTGTAGGCAGTTTGGGCTGACGCAGAGTTTGTCGGAGAATTTGGACTGGCGTCGGCAGGTGTTTCGGCGGAAGATGCCGTTTGCGCATTCGTTGGCATATTCGCAGTTTGAGATTGAGGCTGTACCGTTTGCGTCTGTTGCTGTGGCGTAGGTGGCGGTTCTGTGGCTTGCGCCGTATTTGCGGATGCCGTCTGCTCTCCTCCCTGAACAGCTCCATTTTGCGCAACTTGCTGCTCTGTGTTTTGTGACTGTTGAGATTGCTGGCCGTTTTGTGGTGTTTCGGCAGATGGCGAATTCTGTACAGCCTGTGTAGCCTGTGTGGTTTGGTCAGACTGTCCACTCTGCGCGGCCTGCTGCTGAGCGGACTGCTGTTGCTGTTGCTGCTGTAGCTTCTGCTGCTCGGCCTGTGCAAGCTCAAGCTCTCTCTTTTCCTGTTCCGAAGGCGACGTTTCAACACCGTCGTTAGGATTCACTCGAATTAAGTCGCAAGGCCGTCTCATGCGCCTTGTCATGTTAAGGTAGTTTCTGCATCCCTTTGACAGTCCGTCCCAAAAGACGAATGACCTCTCGGAGTTGTGGTTCATGTGGTAGCTTACTATTGAACCTGCCGACCTTTTCCACTTATTCCACTCCGTTTCGTATACCTTGCAGCGTATGTGGTTTTCGTCGGCATACCTCTTTACGAGATTGTTTCCGTGGTCCGGCTTGGTAGAGGGGGAAAGTGCTGTAAGTATTACCGGCGATGTCGTGTACTTCCGTATGTAGGTTGTCAGCATCTTTGACAGCCTATCATAGTTGGCATAGTTGGAAGTGACATAAACGCCAATGTTCATTTACTATTCCTTGATGTAGTCTATGTTGTACTTTGGATTGTATTCAAAGACTATCTTCAGGTCTTTGGAATTGAAGAAGCTGTCTGAAAGATACACCGGCTCCTTTTTCTTTATCAGCCCAAATAAAATTGATGCAGTGAGCTTTTCTATCTGTAGCTTCGGATAGCAGCATGCGGCAAGTTCAAAACAGTACAGACTTTCCGAACCATGTGTAAATCCAAAATCGTATGGAGTATCGTCTTTTAGGTATTTTTCGGCTTTTGCAACGGCAGAAGCAGTATGTTTGCAAGGACGAAGAACTACAATCCTGTCGCACTGCATGAAATCTATCAAATCCGTTTTAGTAACTTTTGGGGAGATGGAGTGGATTATTTTTCCGTTATCAACAACAACGCCCGCATGAGAATAGCTCCTTGAAGACGCTATGAAGAACGAATCGAGGTATGAATCATATCCTCTAAGAACGATATCTCCAGGTTTGCATACGGAAATGGCCTGCCGTATGTGCTCGCCTGTCATTTTATACGATATGTCATCGTAAAAAAGAAATGGCGGATATTTCGATATACGTATATCTCCGAATATCGTGAGAAACTTAGCCTTTATCTTGTACAGAAATTTTTTCATCGGTTGTGTCCTTTTTGCTAAAGAGTCTTTTTTCGCAAATTTCGGAAAGGTTCGAACAAAACTCATCCAATTGGGAATTCTGGTCGAGTTTTGATATTTTCTTGAGAACTGAAATATAGCCGAACTTTCCGAGAAGCTTGAATGTCGCATCCGCTATTTTCCATTCTTCTCGGTCTTTTGTGGCAAATGCTTCCTCTTTTGATTTAGGTTCTGTCAGCGAGCCTCGCATGTCTCGTGATTCCTTCAAAAGAGCCTTAGCGTTTTCTACTATTTCAGAAGACAAGTCTCCAAAAAGCTCTTTGAACGATTCGTTTGATTTTTCCAAGGAAATTCCGGCTGTATAAACATATTCGAGAACGGACATAATATAGTCGCGTATCTCTCCTATGAGTTCTCCATGTGTTGAATATATCTTTTCATAGTATTCGCCGAATGGGTCGTAATCGTTTGGATAAAACGTTGGGCCTGATTCCCATTCGTCGTTTTCGAGGTTGTAACAGCCAACGGAGAGAAGGTCTCGAAACTCGTTTTCCTGCACGTACAATTCGAATGGGTGGCTTAGGAACTTATCTTGGTCGTTCTCTTCAAACGTGGATTTAAATTCGTTTCCGAGATTGTCGTTTATTTTTTCCCTATCTTCAAGGGTCAAAGACGTGTCTGTTATGTGTATGTCAAGGTCTGAATCGTCAGTAAAGGCATTCGAACATATCGAACCTATCAATCGCACTGTAGGATTTTTTAATCCATATTTGTCAATAGCCCATTTAGCCAGTTCAAGAGCTTTTTCCTTGACTTCAGGTTTTAGGACATACCCGGAGTCAGTCTTATCCCATATTTCTTCGCAGAGCGACGAACCATTTGCATAGTCCATTATGGATTCAGAAAATCTAGCTTCCTGAACGTCATTTTGACAGCTAAACGCTTCTGCAAATATCTTTGATGCTATCCCCATTATCCAACAACCGATTCAAATGCGTTTTTATAGAGTCCAACCATTGAAACCCTATGCTGGGTCTCAAACGATTCCGTGATTGCCGATTCATCATATTCATCAAAATCGTCTTCGTCATCTTCATCTTCATTTTCGTCGTCGTCTTCGTCATCCGAATCATCTTCTGGCGTTTTTTCGTCCGAGTCATCGTTTTCAATAGATTTGTCGTCAACTTCCGTCGAAGCATCTTCAGACGAAAACTCATCAGAAGCATTCTTCTCTTCCGAGTTTTCAGAATCATCAGAATTGTGTTCGTCATCAGAATCCATCTTAGACAAACGCTCCCCTTCAGGAACTATATTGCTATAACAGTCCTCAAGTTCTGTGAGGTGAGCATGTTCGTCATTGCAGATTTCACCGAAAAACTGACACAATTCAGGTTTTTCCTTTACCGCTTCGCTCTTCAATGCTGTTTCATATCCGGCTATGGCCTTCTTTTCAGCGTCTATGAACATTTCAACCAATCTTCCTGTATCCTCGTCTGGGTTGAGTGGGCCATATGGAGTTGTGCAGTTATTCTGCATATCGGAAAGGTCGAATGATACTACGATTCCTAGAGACTTTGCCATATCGACAAGTTCTTCCATGTGTTCAAACTCTTCATCGCTGTTATCATTGAAGATTCCGTTTGAATATTTCAAAGCTTTGCCTTTTGAGACGAATGCGGCATTCTTATAGCTTAGCGCAGCCCACATTTCATCCGAGATGAACGCATTGAACATCTCTTCAAGCGACGAGTTTTCCGTAATTTCCATTTGTCACAATTTCGGTAATGTGATACTATTTAGGATTTACAGTATGAAATTATGATTATCAAACGTCTTGAATGCGGAATACTTTTTACTTTGCTTTTTTGTCTTTTTGGTGAAAATGCACTCTTTTGGAAGCCATGTTTTCGAAAAAAGGTCTTTTGGTTCTATTTTCCACACGTATATTCCGAATTTTGCCAAAACCCATTTACTGTTTACCCCAAAATTTCTATCTCCGCCAAATCTATTGAATGAACCTTTTACGTCTATGTACACAACTCCGTCGTCTGGCACAAGCCTGTGGAAAATCTTGATTTTGTTGTTTTTCTGAAATTCTCTCCACTTATCAGTAAGGACGAACTTAAAGTCTGCCGTATATACATGCGGCCTCACGACAAGTTTCCCCTTTTCGTTTCTAAGACCTTCAAATAACTCAAACGAAGACGGTTGATATTCTACATCTTTCAAAAATTCAAGTTTTTCGCCCTCAAGAATCCATTCATACACGTCAGCTTCTTCATTAGAATCGAAGTTTATCCCATGGGAGACAATCGTGGATTTTGAATTTTTACCAGATTTTGCTTCCGCTTTTTCAGCGAGCGATATTATTTCTTCAGAAAAGGAATCAAAATTGTCTGTCATAATTAAATTTTACCTATTCCCATTTATTGTGGTTTATGGTATACTTTATATAGATTAAGGAATACAATCATGTCAATGCAGACAAATTTTGCGATTATCCGTAAGGATGACAGACTCTCCCTCAATGAAAAGGATAAGAAAGTAATACAGGAAGCCCTCGATTCATATCAGAGAGACTTTGAATATGCAGTAGAAAGGGCAAAGACACTATCTACGGATTATAAGGGACTAGGAAATGTAGTTCCGCCAACAGAGCCTGACATTCCTGAATTTATCTATCTCGACGATGCTCATTGGTATAACACAATTGACAAAAGCATATGGATAAACGTGTTTGACGAGTATTTCTCGTCGTCGTTCGACGAACTCTCCGGATATTGGAATCTTCCATACGACGGAAAGATGAGTCAATATTTCATTTCAAAGGATGAAGCAAAAGAAATCAACGTTGCTGCAAAGTATCTAGCAAATGGAAAATATGACAAGGACTTCGAGTCGCTTCTTGACAACAGGTTTATAGAGATACTGTCCGACCTCATGCCAAATTACGGAAAACGCGGAGCGAACAAGGATGGACTATGCCTGTTCGTTGACAAGGAAGACGACGGAAGCTACAAGATTACCGACCATAGATGGGAATGGGGGGAATGTGAAGATGAGACAGAAAGCGAAGGAAAGTATATCCTAGAGAATCTTAGCTATGTCATGGGACTTTACCTGAAGGAACTGTCGGAATCTGTTGATTATGATGGAAAGATTCTTCGAGAAGTTAGGTTGATGTATCGCAGAACCTAAAAATACATCATTGACAAAACGGCAATATTGTGGTATTATATACCGCGATGAACAGAAAAGACTATTTGCTAAAGGCGCGTGAAACCGCCTTCAAAACGTGCCGCATGCTATATTGCGGCACAAAAAAGCCTCTTACCGAAAGCCTTATGTCGTTCGGATGGGAGTGTAGAGAAGGCTGGTACGATGTTCTTAGCGAACTGTCGTATAATCTTGAAGCACTGAACCAGACATATTTCGAAAAGTATGGACTGTGGATTGAGGCCGTTCAGGTAAAGGAGAAGTTCGGTACTCTTTGTTTTTACTACGACATACACGAGCGTCAGAATTTTGTGACGAAGGTTTGCACGTTTCCATTTGATGCCGTGATTCGTGCAATCCGCAAGAATGTCAGGTTCGTGAGAAAGAATGTTCTCGTCAAGCCTGGATATTCGGAAGTCGTGACGGAAAAGGTAACTGCAAAGTTCGTAAAGGACGTAAAAGACGGAAAGCGAATCCTTTCAGCGAATTCAAGAATCGAGAAGAAGGGGCGCGGCTGGATAAAGATTACGAACCTAGAACATCCGGGAACGTATAAATCTGTTCTTACGAACCATAGGATTCTCGATTGGATTTCCAAGAAATGCTCCGAGATTTCTCTTTGGCTTTCTGAAAAACTATATGTCGAGAGTCTTGAGAGAAATGTCATACGAAAGTACATGCAGAGCATGGCAGACGAGTACATCGAAAAGGCAGAGGAAAAGTGCTTCAACACATGTGAAGTCTGTGGAACCGAAATAGGTACCGAATACTCGAAGCGAGTAAAGACGGAAGGCTGGATTTCGTACATATGCGAGAACTGTGACAAGGACCGCAAAATGGAAATTGACATGCGGACATTCTCGCTTCCGATGCCGCGTGAAATTGGCGCAAATGCGAAAAAGGAATACGATTCGCTTTGCAAAAAGGCGTATGATGCGAGGAATAAGGTGAAAACGCTGAAGGAATCTGGAAAATATGTGGAGCGAAAGGTCTACGACAGTTTACAGAAGACGATACACGAATGTTCGGAAAAGGCGGCTTCAATCATAAAGAACGCGGAGAAGAAAAATGCGAATAGGCACTAATCCAGTAAAGCTTGTATATGGCGTAGTTGGAACTCAGAACACAGGAAAATCCACTTTCATTTCCGATGTAATAGCCGATTCCGAGACACGGACGGATAAGATGCTTCGATTCAAAAGCAGCGTCGTTGACTATCGCGCCAAGATTCAGTCCCTTGGACTTGAGATAAACAGAAACGGAAACGAAGAGTGCCAAAAGATAATATTCGACACACTGTACGACAACGTTATCTCATGTTCGAAAAAGACCGAAACCATGAGAACCATACTCGACAGAACGCCTCTGGATGCATTTGTGTATACGCTATGGCACAATGTGTATGGAACGAATTGCATAAGTGACGAATGTATCGATGACATGTGGGACAAAACGGTATATTCGATGAGGATGCTGGACAGGATTATATGGATTCCTTTGAGAATGTGCGATGATGTGGAGGTTGTCGATGACAAGTTTCGCGACACGAACCTTGATTACAGAAGACAGATTGATGAACTCTTCAACATGTGTTTGAGGATATTGCATTTCAACTGCAAGATGGGGCAGATTTCATCGGTGTACGGTAGCCGTGAGACGCGAGTGCATGTATTGAACGTTTTTGAGGAAAACGACGCTTTGCAGAAAAATTCGTCAATTATCTCGTATGATGCCATACGGGAAATGATAAAGAACAGTGAGAAAAGGTAAAATAAAAATGGCTGAAATCGACAATTTCAAGATTATTCGAAACCTTCTGGAGTTTAGGCTGAATACCGATAGGTATGTTCTTCATATTTTGCGTCGTCCGAAGGATTGCAAGAGCGAAGGTTTCGAAAACACACTTGGGAGTAATGAAAAGCAGAGACTGCTCCGAACATACTATATCAATTCGGTAGACTACTTCGACAGTAAAGAGACTGCCGTGAAGGAACTTTGCCGTATAAACAATGCACGTGCATACATCATACCACAGGTACGAAACAACAAGACGTGCATGACGAATCTTCTGAGGATTACAATCGACAATCTCGAAAATCCGACAATAAAGCCTGAGCATCTCATAAGGGCTGCATATTGTGGAAAGGGTTCCACGACAGGTATCGACAAAGACCGCAAACGTTGGGTAGTTGACATAGATAGCGACAATATGCAGGGATTTAGCGTAAGTTCCATTCGAATGGCAATCTATGATAGCTTGGCAAAATCGAAAAGAGGAGATGCGGCAGTTTACGAACTTCCGACCAAAAACGGAATGCATTTCATAACACAGCCGTTTGACGTTAAATACGCAAGCAGCAAGTGTTTTATGCTGTTCAGCGATACAAAAAGCGGAATTGACCGTGAATTGGCTGCTGATTTTCTGAAAGAACACAAATGGAATGACGATATCATCAGTTCAATTCCTGAAAATCCATTCGAAATAGAAGGATTTTTCATAAATTTGCTTAAGAAGAATTCGATACCTGTAAATACCTTGCTTGGACAATTCAGAGAACGATGCAAAAAGACTTTTACAGGATGGCTTCATAAAACAGGAATGACTCTTTTATACACGACAAAGGAAAATACATGAACGAAAACACACAAAACGGAATGATGGCGAATCCCGCACAACCGCCTCCTCAGCAGGAAAAGCCTGTAGGATGGGAAGACTCGACGATAAAGAAATTCGTAGAAAACGAATATGCTTTAATGGACAAGAAGTGGCAGGAGCAGTACGATAAGGAGACGGACGAGAAAAGGCGCGAATCGCTGAAGGCAAACAAGGAGTATGGAAAAGTTGTCCACGATTGCGTCACACAGCTTCTAAAGCTGATGTTCGAGCAGGGGCATTCAGAGCTTTCCGCAGGATTCACTCTCGCCGAGTTTTCCCGTTTGTCCAAGTTCAAGCCGCTTTCTCCGCTAACAGGAGAAGACGACGAGTGGCAGGATGTATATGAAAATAATGGGAAGACCATTCAGCAGAACAAGAGATGTTTCAGCATTTTCCGTGAAAAGGGGGACAACTCCACCGCAGAAAATTCAGAGGGTGTCGCATTCTCCGATGATGAAGGAAAGACGTGGTACACGAACTCCCATTCGAGAGTGAAGGTTTCTTTCCCATATTCCGTGCCTGATGAAATAGCAAGGAAAATCATAACAAAGGAAGAGAAAGAGGCAATGGACAAAGCTGATGAAGAAGCATGGAATGCATTCATCAAGGAGCATCCTGAATATGTCGAAAAGCTTCGTGCGATGAGACAGGAGCGTCCAAATGTTGATAATGGCGAAATGCCAAAGGCGAGCGAGGGGGCTAATGCCAACTGACATGTCGATAGGTCTTCGACCGTCGAAAAATCATCTTTTGGTAAAAAGAGTTTCTGTAGAGGAAACAGTGGGGGGAACGAATTTCGTTCTCCCCAAGGATTTCCATCAGAAACCGATGAAGTGCGTTGTCGTTGACATTGGCGATGAGCATCTCGATACTGGGATGGAGTTAAAGGTTGGAGATACCATTCTGCTGCCGAAATATGGGAGCACGAAAGTTATAAAAGATAATGAAGAGTATCATCTTTGCCATATAGATGATATAATTGGAATTTTATGAAAAACGACGAAAAGAACAAGCCATCCAATACAGTCTCCAACGAGCAGGCGGCAGAGCCAATAGAAAAGAACTGCACAAACTATGTAGACGGGAATAGCGTTTTTATTCTTGGAGCATTTGACGATACTATATCTAAGAACATCGTGCCAAACCTTGTAAAGATTATAAATCAGCAAAAATCCCTAAAAAATGGAAAAATTGATTTTTATATCAATTCATATGGCGGGTATTGCTCTGAGCTGTACAGCATATTGTCTTTGGTCTCGCTTGCCAAATCAAACGGAATAAAGATAAACACGTTTAACATGGGTATTGCATATAGCTGTGCAAGCATACTTTCAGTAGTCGGAGATGAGAGAAAGATGTTTAAATGCGCAAAGAATCTCATGCATTTGGGAGAAACCTTTTCTTCAAGCTCGACCTTTATGCAATTGGACAGAAATCACAAGAGGCAGAAAGACCATTTCAACAACATAGTCTCAATGTATGCCGCGCACACTAAGCTTACTGAAAAGAAAATACGTGAGCTTATGTCTGATAATTGCTGCTATCTAAACTCAAACGAATGCTTGAAATTTGGACTTGTTGATGAAGTTTGCGATTGTTAAAAAAATACCATTGCATTATTCTTACTGTTGTGATATAATAGTCGGCGTTTTCGGAAATTCTTTAGTCGTTAGACGAAAAAAAAGTTCGAAGACTAAATAGGAACTGCAAATGAAGAAAGTACAACATAGTTTTATGACAGCATGCGGCGTCAGAGAGTCCACGAAAGCGGATTCGTTCGGACGCTTTGTGCAGGGACTGCTTTCTTCAGATATTGCATCCAAGGCATATGCAATAGGCGAAAGGGGCTTCTGATTAGGAATGGGATAAAGGTATAAAATAGTTCCACCAAAATCAGAAGCCGAATCCGAAAGGGTTCGGCTTAACTGTTGAAGAGGAGGTGTCGTATAGCCGGTCTGTACAGTGGACTGAAAATCCATCGGTGTTGGTTCGACCCCAACCGCCTCCACCAAAAGAGAAAGAAACTCTATAAAACTTGTTGCGGCAAAATGCCAAGTGTGGTATAATGGTCGCCGTAGCTGAAAAAAAAAGGCGAAAGCCTTTAGCTCTTTGACAATTGAATGTAGATGACTAGGGTTTAACGACCCTATGGAGAAGAAACATGGGTTTCTTCCGTCCGAAGTCCACAATGATTCGGAACATTCTTTGTCGTTCGGTTGCGGTAACGCAACCGACGAAATGGAGGGTTGTTCGAATGGTAAGGAGCCGGTCTTGAAAACCGGTGGATGTAAAAAGTCTTGGGGGTTCGAGTCCCTCACCCTCCGCCATTGCATGTACGCCGATGAGGAGTAAAACTCAGTGCGCTTAATGTCAAACGATAGCTCAGTGACGAGAGTAGAGGTAACTCGTTCGGTCATTCACCATGATGGAAGGTTGGTTGGTGATGCGTCTTAGGACGTAAGCCCATTCCCTTGCAGAGTTCAAGTCCTGCCAATGAGTGCGCACCCGAAATATTTTAGGGGATACATAGAACAGACGCGGAAAGGTCCGCGAAGCCTGTGCGAAATAAATAAGATATGCAGCAGGTCCCATTCGGAGGTCGGCATGCCAGACTCGTCAACTGCAATCCATAACCGCACTAGTGTGCTCCATACGTGAATCTGTCGGTAAACACATAAAATATAGACCGTCAAGCGAGTCTAGTTTCTTTTAAAGGCGCATACAGCAACAATATTTTATGCAATTGTTAGGGAACAGTCAAGCACAAAAACGCGCCTTGGTAATGGGATTATGGCGGAATTGGCATACGCAGCAGTTTGAGGGACTGTCCCTTTTGGGTGAGAGTTCGAATCTCTCTAATCCCACCACAGAGCGGAATTGATGGAATTGGTAGACTTGGCGTCTTCAGACGGCGTTGCCAAATGGCGTATTGGTTCGAATCCAATATTCCGCACCACAAAGATGCATCAATAGCTCAATCGGCCAGAGTACCTCCTTGCCATGGAGGATGTTACGGGTTCGAGTCCCGTTTGGTGCTCCACAATTTACGATTTAGATGCGCACAGCGACTTTCATATCACGGTTTGTTTAGGTTCGACTCCTAAAGGCGATTCGGAGAAATCCGAGCGTGGAAGCGGTTCGATTGAGAACCGGCTCCGCATCTAGCTTTGGGGACTTGGTAGAGCGGCTTCATATGCCTCACTGTCTATGAGGCGAGACGGGTTCAACCCCCGTAGTCCCCGCCATTCTAAACCGCATTTGGCCAATGCGGAGCAAACGGCACCCCTGAGAGGTGGGCATCCGTGGAGAAATGCGGCTGGCGGTCTCATGAACCGCTTGTCTTCTCCTTGCCGGGGTAAGAGTCCTCACAATCTTCTCTGTTTCTTGTGATACTGAATACGGACTTGGTATATGTGGATTTGTGCCTCGGTCTCCAAAACCGAAGGAGCTTGTTCGACTCAAGCAGTCCGTGCCAATTCAAATGGGCCGGTGATGTAATGGTAGCATGCGACCTTTGCAAGGTTGATGTCGGGGTTCGAATCCCCACGTGTCCACCAACTTAGGCTAAAGCCTTGCTGTCATGTGCTTCTGCATGACAGCTCAATAGTAAATCAGGAGCTGGTGGAGGACTCCATGCTCAACCTCGCAATCGCGAGGAACCCGCGTTTCGCTCTTCCTTCGGGTTTAAATGAGGCAAAGAGCTGGTAGCAAACGTTGTCCTAAAGTTCGGAGGCCGTTGTAAGATTCGGCGAGAAAGGACGATATTTTAGCCGTTGTCGGGGTTCGAATCCCATCGATGCCGAAAGCGAAAGCAGGCTCGTAATCATGCAGTGCGCATGAAGGAGGTATCAACGGCTAAAGATTTTTTCTGCGGTCGAGTTCTGATATTCAAATATCATTCAAAAACACTCGCCAAAAAACGTCGGAAGCGAGACTAGGAGTTAGCGTCGAAATACGTGCGTCGGACGACAAGCTTCACTTTGAAATGGGCCGCTAGTTCAGTGGTAGAACATCCCGTTCGCAACGGGAAAACCTGAGTTCGATTCTCAGCGTGTCCACCATTCTCATTGCTTCGGTAATTCCATAACGGGGAATGTCAATCCCACCCAGTAATGGAGGATTGAATCAGTTCGTAACTGTATCGGGGCTCCAATTTAATGGGCCGATAGTTCAGTGGTAGAATGCTTCAATGGCATTGAAGAGATGGCGGTTCGATTCCGCCCGTGTCCACCATTCGGAGATGGCTGTGTTCTCAACAGTCAACTGCGGCATCTCCGAAAAATTTTTCAAAAAACTGGTTGCGAAAAACGCAGTCATGTGCTATAATAGGCGGCGTTTCCGAAAGGAAGCTGGTTCTTTGACAATTGAATGTAGATGAAGACGGGTGTGTAGCTCAAGAAGAGCGTTCGTCTGAAAGATGTGGGTGTGAAATCCCACTACACTCACCATGCGGAGTATAGCAACGGTAGCTAATCAGCCTCATAAGCTGAAGGTCGGTGGTTCGACTCCACCCTCCGCTACCAAGGAGGCCACAGCGCGGCATTAAGTTGCCGTTTCATTAGTTTGCGTTATCATGCTCGCCGTAAGCTCTGTTAGATAGGAGCGTAGCTCAGCCCGGTGAGAGCAGCATCCTTATAAGTTGTTGGTCGGTGGTTCAAATCCACTCGCTCCTACCAAATAGTCCTGTAAGCTAATTGGATAAACTTCAAGGCTACGAACCTTGTATTCCGGGTTCAAGTCCCGGTGGGACTGCCATTGCCGAAAGACGCACACAGCAATTCAACTTCTAAAATTCACTGTTAATGAAAAGGCGTGGGTTCGAATCCCGCAACCGCACGGCAAAGCGGTTTAGCTTAGTGGTAGAGCTTTAAAGAAGGCGTCTAGTTATTTAATTTCATGCAACGGCTGCTGTATCGATGATTTGCAGAATTCAAAGTTCTGTCAACAGACAATGACGCAATAATCGATATGGTTTTAACAGCGAAAGCCTTTGCAGACTTGCAACCGCCGAGGCAGATGGAGGCGGCGGACGATGGAGGGGTGTCGCTCACCCCGTTATCCGTATGAACCATTGGGAGTGCTGCGTCCCGCTCAGCCCGTCGAAGACGGACAACGCAGATAAGTCACATGCAGCAATTAAAATTCTCCACCATTTGGGGAAATAGCATAATTGGTTAGTGCGTCCGTCGAAAGGCGGAAGGTTCTGGTTCGAATCCAGATTTAAATTGGTGACTTGTTTTCAATCTTTAAGACTCATACAGCAACAAGCTATAAGCAATTGACAGTTAATCAATCACGCTAATACCGAGTCTTGCCTTGCCTTGATAACACAGTGGTTTAGTGTGTCAGCCTTCCAAGCTGAAGACACCGGTTCGAATCCGGTTCAGGGCTCCATGATGATGCTAGGTAGACCTGTAGGGAGCAGGGGCAGACTGTAAATCTGTTGTGTTAACGCACCCTGTAAGTTCGACTCTTACCCTAGCAACCAGAGAGGTGGCAGAAAAGCAGATGCAGTGTCTTTCGAGGACTGGCCATTGTCGATAATAGACGGTTTGTAAAAACGTTCCTTAAGGTTTCCGTCTGTGGTCAAGGAGTTAGCTACTCATGGAATTACCACTAATCGCATATGGCATTGGAGGTTCAAACCCTCCCCTCTCAACCATTGGCATGTAGCGCGTATACGGTGATAGCTGCTCTTAAGTACATAGAGCCAACAAATGCGGGTTCGACTCCTGCCATGCCTACCATCCTCGGTGATAACCACCTTGGCAAAAACCCATACGAACGTGGTATGGTCGAGCTGTGAGAACAACGACACAGAGAGCAGTGGAACTTATATCCATGTAGCGACAGTTCTTCGTGACTGCCAGACGCGATATGAAATCCCTTGAATGGGTCTGGTTTCAGTGTGAGTGAGGCAGGCTACGCTGTGTAAAAGTCACTGCCAAGATTTTCAATGGTGGATAGTTCAAATGTAACAGAATAAAGGGCATGTTCCGAGGGAACGAGGAGCAAGTAGTGTCACAAAAGGTGTGTGCAGTTCTTGACAATCTTCACGCAGCGAGCCAGGTGACCCTGGGGTTGGCGAGTTTGGATTGGGATTGGAATGCAAGTTCTGTCCCAGTTGACCATAGGCTCTCGCCTTGAATTCGTTCGTACTAAAAAATCCCCAAAGCCCCGCAAGACGGAGGGTGAAAATCCCTCGCCACCGCCAATTTCATCACGCCGTGCGCCGAATGGATAAGGCATCGGCCTTCTAAGCCGACGGGAGTTTTCCCATTGCAGGTTCGAGTCCTGTCGGCGTGGCCATGGAACTCTGATAAATCGTAACGGTAATAATGACTCTTTCGGAATATGAAATTGGAGAAGTGCGATAATGGTATTCGAGCGGCTTGCTAAGCCGTGGGGTTAAGAGCCTCTCCCGGTTCGAGTCCGGGCTTCTCCGCCACGAAGCTCCTGTGGCGAAACTGGCAGTACGCATGGGGCTTAAACCCCCAGCCCGGTATCGGGGTAGGGGTTCGAATCCCCTCTGGAGCACCAAGATGTTCCGATAAGCTAACAGGACAAACTTCTGCACTCCTAATGCGGGTTTGACGGTTCGAGTCCGTCTCGGAATACCAACTATGCTAGAGTGGTGGAACGGCATACACAGTGGCTTCAAATACCACGGCTTCGGCATATGGGTTCAAATCCCATCTCTAGTACCAAACTAAGGCAGATACAGCAAACATTGTTTTGTAAATAAAAAATGCTAAACAATACCCAGACTGCGGGTTAAAGCCGTCAAACGCATCAATCAAGCATGGCGTTGTTATGCTGACAGTTTCGATTGCTACGTACTTCTGTAAAAAGCGAAAACTGCCTTGGTGTCTCCGACGGGACACAACGCGCCGAAGGGCATCGGTGCAAAGCTATTTCAAAGATGCCAACAGCATATTCATTCAGCCTGGTAAGCTCGTGGTTACGGGTTCAAATCCCGTTGGACTGGCGAAAGCTGGTCTATAGCTCAATCTGGTAGAGCGCGTATATATGGCATCTTGTCTTTTTGGGTATGTGGTGGAATGGCATACACGGCAGATTTAGGTTCTGTTGCGAAAGCATGGGGGTTCGAATCCCTCCATACCCACCACAAACTAGCAATTGGCGATTAATATAACGGTTATTATGGAACGCTGATACCGTTCTCACGATAGTTCGACTCTATCATCGCCAACCAATGCGGCATGTCGCAAGACCGTGGGTTCGAATCCCACCTCCAGACAGAATGAGCTGGGCGTGACTGAGCAGGATTAAGGTGATGCCGCAACACTTTGGGGGTGAACAGGTTTTCGACTGTATCATTCCGTAGAAGATGGCAATTCGGACAAGCATGATGCCCGTTAAAGCATATGCGAAAAAAAGTAAACGGCAACGATTACAGAATGGCTGCTTAAGCCGACGAAAGGGAATGACCTCCGATAGCTCCTGAGTAGTTTCATCATCGGAGCGGCTTCGCGAAGTTTGGCCTTCATAGCGCGGCGGCACATCAAGGCTATAGGGGAAACGAGGTCTGTGTCTCTCGCCAACCCGAAATCGATGACACGATGAATGATTGTAGCAAGTCTTCGAACGAAGTTATAGGACGCGGGTTCGATTCCCGCCACCTCCACCAATATGCTGGGTTGGCTGAACGGTTAACGCGCCGTCCTTGTAAGACGGAGAATGGGGTCTCGGAATCCTCACCCAGCTCCATTTGCGGTTCTCGATTTACCGAGCATAGAAAAATCGTAGCGCAACGGTAGGTGCGTAGCCAGCCGTGTCTATGACCGGCACCGTGGACTTTCGGGATTTCCCATGGTCAAGGCACATCAGTGAACTTAAGATAGCTGTTGTGACAAATTCGGCTTCTCCAAAGTCTTCTCCCATACCGTAGGGGGAGGCAAAATTCCTAAGACGTGAAACTGCAACAAAACAGGAATACGCTAATCCGATGGTCGTAGGTTCAAATCCTACCTGTGCGGCAAACGGGTGATTCCGTCCCGCACGGTAGCTCAGCGGTTAGAGCATCGGACATTTCTACGCCTTGTGCGTTCGCGTCTTGTGATTTCTGAGTGGTGATGTGCTACAGTGGCCTACTAGACCCGCCTCATACGCGGAGGTTCATTGGTTCGAATCCAATCGTCACTACCACCAAATCCCTTTGGTAGTTCAACGGCTAGAATAGAAGATTGTGATTCTTCGGACGTGGGTTCGACTCCCACCCATCGGACCATTTCGGATGAAAGGTACTTACGCATCGAACAGGAGTTCGAGTCTCCGGCGTGACGGTTCGATTCCATAACGCGCAGGTGCAAAATGCGGAACGTTCTGACTGGACAGGCTTCCAAAACCCTTTCTAATGGAAAGTTGTCAGAGTGGTTTAACGTACTCCGTTCGAAGCGGAGAGGGTGTAAAAGCTCCGCAGGTTCGAATCCTGCACTTTCCGCCAAATGGAGGGATATTCTAATTGGTAAGGAGCCATCTTGGAAAGGTGGTGGGGTTAATAGCCCTTGGGAGTTCGAACCTCCCTCTCTCCGCCATTTCTCCGAGAAAGAAAACACTTGCATATGCAGACCGTGTATGCTAAATTCGGGTTTCGAAAGGAACTTTCGCAAATTTGGGGGTGGGGTACGAGTCCTCATAAGGTCTGCACCATAATGCTCCTGTCGAATAACGGTAAGTTCGACTGCTTCTCACGCAGTAGACCAGGGTTCAACTCCCTGCTGGAGTGCCATAGACATAAACAGCAATTAAAGCTCTTATCAAACCGGTTATGGCGGTTCGAATCCGTCGCTCCGAGGAAACTTGGAACTCGTCTAATGGCTAGGACTCTGGTCAGCGAAAAGAATTATGTCTAGCATTTGCTGGATTGGCTGAGAGGTTAGGCACTTCACTCGTAATGAAGCTCACGGAAATTCGAGTTTTCCATCCAGCTCCAGCTGAGTTGGCTGAGAGGTTAGGCACTCCCTTGGTATGGGAGATTACGAAAATCCGAGTTTTTCACTCAGCTCCAAAAATGGGAGTATAGCTCAATTGGCAGAGCAGCAGACTCTTAATCTGCGGGTTCGGGGTTCGATTCCCCGTGCTCCTACCATTTCGACGAAATTCGGGATTATCTCAACGGCAAGAGTCCCTCCTCGACACGGAGGGTATGGATGTTCGATTCATTCATCCCGAACCATTTACCATATGGCCGGTTAGCTCAGCAGGTTAGAGCATCTGTCCTACACACAGAATGTCGGGGGTTCGATTCCCTCATCGGCTACCATCAAGACGCTATCAGCAATCTTCAACCTTGGTTTATTCATACAAATCGCCTAACATGCGTCTTGCTATGGCGGCTTACCCAATACTGGAATAGGGAATGGTCTGCAAAACCATTTTAATGAGGGTTCGATTCTCTCAGCCGTCTCCATATGCGGCCATAGCAAAACGGTTATGCACCTGACTTTTAATCAGGGATACGTGAGTCCGACTCTCACTGGCCGTACCATCCAAAGTGTCCTGTAGTATAACCAGGTAGTACAGGAGAATTTGAGTCTTTTGGTCTGGGTTCGAATCCCGGCGGGACAACCACGGATTATCATTGGGGGTTAGTATAATGGTAGTACAGCTGACTCTGACTCAGCTTGAGGAGGTTCGAATCCTCCACCCCCAACCACATGTCATCTACATTCAATTTACAAAAAATTGTTGCGTACATGGGGTTGTTGTGGTATAATTTACGGCAACAAAGGAAAAAATATGTCAAACAAAGTTCTAGGAATAGACCTTGGCACAGGAAATTCCTGCATGTCAATTCTTGAAGGTGGAAGTGCAACTATAATCACGAATGCAGAGGGTGCTAGGACAACACCCTCAATAGTAGCGTTTACAAAGACCGGAGAACGACTGGTCGGCCAATCCGCGAAGAGGCAGGCCGTTACAAATCCTAAGAACACCGTGTATTCGATAAAACGCTTTATAGGGCGGAAATACTCGGAGGTTACGGAAGAGGCAAAGCTTGTCCCATACGAAGTCGTTGAGGCTGCAAATGGCGATGCACACGTTAAAATTGACGGAAAGACGTATTCGCCAGAGGAAATTTCATCGTTTATCCTCGCAAAGCTTAAAAAGGATGCGGAGTCGTATCTTGGAGAAGAGATTACTCAGGCCGTAATAACGGTGCCAGCATATTTCAACGATTCGCAGAGACAGGCCACGAAGAATGCCGGACGAATAGCTGGGCTTGATGTTTTGCGAATCATAAACGAGCCTACGGCAGCTGCTTTGGCATATGGTTCCGGCAAGGATAAGTCCGGTGTCGTGGCAATCGCCGACTGTGGATGCGGTACATATGACATTTCAATCCTCGATGTTGGCGATGGCGTGTTTGAAGTCAAAGCCACGAACGGAGATACACACCTCGGTGGAGATGATATCGACCAGTGCGTCATGAAGTGGCTCATCGAGGATTTCAAGGCACAAAACGGAATTGATTTGTCAGCCGACAACATGGCGTTGCAGAGAATCAAGGAAGAGTCGGAAAAGGCGAAATGCGCACTTTCTACCGAAAGCACATATTCAATCAGCCTTCCGTTTATAACTGCTGACGCTACAGGGCCGAAGCACCTTGAGGCTACAATTACCCGCTCAAAGCTTGAGGAGCTTTGCGATGGCGTAATCGACAGGCTTGTTGCTCCTGCAAATAGCTGCATAAAGGATGCAGAAGCAGGTTCAATCAACGAAGTTCTTCTCGTCGGAGGAATGACGAGAATGCCATGCGTACAGCGCAAAATAAAGGATATTTTTGGCATAGAACCTTCGAAGGGAGTAAACCCAGATGAAGCTGTCGCGATGGGAGCTGCAATACAGGGCGGAATTATAAAGGGTGAGGTCAAGGACACCCTTCTTCTCGACGTTACACCGCTTACACTCTCAATCGAGACAATGGGCGGAATTGCAACTCCAATCATAACGAGAAACACGACTATTCCCACGAAGAAAAGTCAGATTTTCTCAACGGCTGAGGACAACCAGCCTGCTGTAGATATTCACATCACGCAAGGCGAAAGAAAGTTTTCAAACGACAACAAGTCTCTTGGACGGTTTAGGCTTGATGGAATTCCGCCTGCTCCACGCGGAGTGCCTCAGATAGAAGTAAGTTTCGACATCGACGCTAATGGAATACTCAGTGTAGCTGCGAAAGACCTTGGAACCGGCAAGGAGCAGAAAATTACCATTACCGCCTCATCGGGGTTGTCCAAAGAGGACATAGACAAGATGACTGCCGACGCAGAGAAGTATGCAGACGAAGACAAGAAGAGGTCGGAACTTGTCGGATTGAAAAACAACGCCGATGCGATTGCTCATTCGTCCGAGAAATCGGCAAACGAGCACAAGGAACGGCTTGGAAATGACCTGTATGACCGAGTTATGTCGGCAGTAAAATCGGTTCGTGAAGCTGCGAAGGGAGATTCTTCAGATGCGATAAAGACTTCCATGGACGAATTGAACAAGGTCAATGAGGAGGTGGCAAAGGTGATTTATCCAAGTTCAAGCAGAAGCAATCCGGCAAGCGGAATGTCGGAACAAGACCTAAAGAACATGTTTGGGGGGAGTAATGGTCCGTTCAGTGGGTTCTCAAAGGGTGGATTCGGCGGAAATAACGACAACGTGGTGGATGTCTAATGAAGTATTCCGTAAAAAGCATCCATAGAAGTAGGACAAAGCTCAAGTTTGACGCGAAACATCGCAAACTCGACCATTCTATAACCACAGAGTACAGCAATCTTGACGAGAGTGAAGTTCTACAGGTAATCAGTGAATTTTTGGATGTCAATCCAGATGAACCTGAGCCTAAGCTAAATGCGCCATTTGAGGTACCTGAGGAAATCAGCAGAAAGATACTTCGCTCGTATAATATGAGGATGTCCAAGTATCACGAGATAGCCGACGACTTCAAGGTTTTCACCGAGTCTTCTGATTTTGAGCACATCTTCGAACTTGAGTCTCTGTTCGAAAAGGATGAACATCCAGAGGATTCGGAGACTGTCGGTGATTCGATTTCCATAATGAAGCTGCAATAGGCCGACAAATGAACGCGCCAATACGATATTTCGGAGGAAAGGGTACAATGTTCAACTCAATTTTGGAGAACTTTCCTAAAGAGAAGGATTATCGAATCTATGTGGAGCCGTTCGGCGGGACATACACCGTCGGCCTTCACATGGATTACCTTCCTCCGATTGAGATTTACAACGACCTTGAAAAGAATGTGTATTCTCTGTACAAGGTTCTTAAGAATCGTGAGATGTACGATGAGTTTCTCAAAAGGGTAAGCTTAACCCCATTTTCCGAGGATGAAAGGAGGGAAGCGAAAGAGAAGCTTGAGGATGATTCAATTTCGATTATTGACAGGGCCGTATATTTCTTCGTAATGAACAGGATGAGCCACAACGGTATAGGTGGCATAAGCCTGAACATGGTAGTTAGGCGTGGAATGTCGAAAAGCGTATCCGATTATCTATCAGCCATAGACAGGATGCCAGAACTTCACGAACGACTGTCTCGCGTTCTAATATTGAATAGAGATGCAATTGGGCTGATGGACAAGTTTTCTCAGGAAAATTGTTTTCTCTATTGCGACCCTCCATATGTATGGGACACTCGCGGCGCAACTAGGTACAAGATGGACAACAACAACGAATGGCATGAAAGCTTCGTTGATTGCTGCATACGTAGCAATGCCAAGATTCTCATTTCAGGATACGAACATCCGATATACGACAGACTTGAGCAGAACGGCTTTACAAAGGTTACGTTCAATGTGAACACGATAACTGGAACAGGTAAACCAAAGACGAAGACAGAAGCCCTTTGGAAAAACTACCCATGAACGTTCTGTTCGTTCAGTTTGCAAATTCCATGTTCCCCCGTTTTGAGGTATCTGACGGATATTGGGACGATTTCTATTCCACATATTCCGATTTTGGATATAATAGGATGGTTGACGCATTTGAAATACCAAAATGGATTGCTGAGGTGTGCTATTTCCTTCCAAAGGACTGTAAAAGAAAAATATGTTGGGTTCACCATTCTACTGACGAGGCTGTGAACGAAATCAGAAATGGAAATTACGACTTTGTTTTGTTTTCCGTTATGACCTGCACAAAATCGTTCACGAATGATATCATAAGCAGATGTCCGTCACAACTTTTTCTTATTGGTGGATATGATTCTTGGATTAAAGAAGCTGAGATAAACTACATAAATGTAATGTGTGCAGATGACATGTGCTCAACTGCACGGAAGATGGGATTGGAGTATCGATTTGGGACTGATTATTCTCTTTTTGATGGATGGACGGTTCTCCCAAGACTTACTCTTTCATATGGGTGCATGAACAACTGCAAGTTTTGCATAATACCACATGTAATGTCATCTGTGCCTGAGGATGTTATAATGCAGCAAGTCGAGTCGTTCAAGCCACTAAAGTTCAAGCTGATATACATAGATGATAAGACTTTTGGACAGGCCGACAATTACATGATACTCAAAAGACTTAAGCAGGAAATACTGAAATATAATACGGAGTTCAGGGGATTCGTAGTACAGACGACAACAGGCATGCTTGCATCAAAATCTAAAATTTTTAAGGATATTGGGGTTGTGGTTGCCGAAATAGGAGTGGAGACGTTCAATAATGAGATACTTGCAGCATACAGAAAGCCGTCTTCCGAAAAGATGGTTATAAAATCAATTTCTGCCGCAGTTGAAAACGGAATAAAGGTCATACCAAACATAATAGTTGGATTTCCAGAAGAAACAGACGATACTTACGCTAGGACTGAACGATTTTTGACTGAGAATGCCGACTCTCTTTTTGGAGTGAATTTTGCCATGTATACGGATTATTCATCTCCAGATTGCGTTGGAGAGGTCGATTTCGCAGCAAGCGACAAAATAGAGCTTCACAGAAAATATTGGAAAAGACTAAATAGTCTAGCTTCTCAAAAAATCTTGAAAAAGACTATTGCATAAATTCGACGTTTATGCTATAATGGGCGGCGTTGGATGAAAAAGTTTCTCCGACATGTTCTTTGACATTTTATGGCTGATTTAGTTAGATGGTTACAGCAAAATACTATACTCAAACCATGAGACTAGTTATTCGACGTTCGGCTAGGGGTGTGAGTCCCCTTGCTTTGGAGAACGGCGGTGATACTTGTAGGCTGCTGCACAATGCAACCTTCCGGTTTCGATTGCCTCAATCTTCCGTAAAAAGCCGCCATCTTGCCGGGCTGCCCCGGACTAAGGCGTAGGGCAACGCCACTTCATTTTTAGACGCTTGCAGCAATTCCTTTTTCTAACTGAACTGCTAATTCACAACTAGAGAAAAAGGCGTCTTGAAACTATAGTAAAAATCAGCCGAGAAGCCTCAGTAGGCAAACTGGCTACAGCCGTCGCCCTTTCACGGCGAAGTTTGCGGGTTCGAGCCCCGCCTGAGGTGCCAAATACGGAATGTCGCACAGCCTGGTAGTGCATCTGCTTTGGGAGCAGACCGTCGGGGGTTCAAATCCCTCCATTCCGACCAAAGACCATATACATGTGTGAGCCGAATGGTAAGGCAGCGGACTGTTAATCCGTGGCGAAAGCAACTGCTGGTTCGAGTCCAGCCACATGTGCCACCTTGGAACTTTTATAGTTCCCAGAATAGCAAAAATGTGCTATAATGGTCGCAGATAAAGGAGACAATATGAATTGCGATTCATGCAATAACTTCTGCACAGACCTTTGCACAGGATGCAAACAAATCGTGAATGGTAATATAACATTTACGAATTATTCCGACGATTCGACTCCTATAGAGAAGACAACCGTCTGTGACAGCAAACCGGCCGAAAAAACGGTTCAGTCCAACGAACCTGATATGGAAAAGCAGACTGTTTCCGGTGTCGTAAAACAACCGAAGCAGAAGAAGCAGAAGTCGTCAGCGGCAATACCGAAGACTATTTCAAAAAGCGAGCCTATAAGCTCTGACGAATTTGGCCTTGATGACGACAATGATTTCCAAATTCCGTCAATAGAGCAGCAACCGAAGGCGCCTGTGAGTTTTGCAGAGGCTTGGAAGCCTGTAGATAACAAAAGCGGTGTCTCGAAAGAGAACAGCTCCTCCAATTCAATTGATGGTGCAGAAACGGCAGAACAGCCGGAAGAGCCTAAGAAACTTGAGTATGTGTTTTCCAATGGAACAATTTTCAATGAAAGCTGCACCGATACCATGGAAAAACACATCGACAAGAATACGATTGACATCGTTCTTACGTCGCCGCCATACTGCACGTCGAATCGGGCAGGGAAAAAGTCAACGGCAACGTTGAAGACGGAAACCCACTCCAATCCAAAATATTACCCGTCCCTCAGGTATGACATGTACAATGACAACCTCAGTGTCGAAGAGTATATAGAGTGGTCTATAAAGCTGTTCAAGCTTTTTGACAGGATTCTCAAGAAGGATGGTTGCATTCTTTACAATATTTCATATTCATCGACAAGACGCGACATGCTTTTCCTTACGGTTGCGGCTATTCTCGAACACACCAATTTTTCGCTCGCGGATATGATTGGATGGAAGAAAAAATCCGCTTTGCCGAACAATACGTCTCCGAATAAGCTTACTCGAATATTCGAACCGGTATTTGTGTTTGCGCGAAAGAACGAGATTGAAACTTTCGTATGCAATAAGAAAGTGGTCTCTGTGAGAGAAAAGACCGGACAGAAGATGTATGAGAACGTGTTTAATTTCATAGACGCTGCGAACAATGACGGCGCATGCAAGTTGAACAAAGCGACGTATTCGTCTGAACTTTGCGAGAAACTCCTCGCAATCTACGGGAAGTCTGGCATGAACATATACGACCCGTTTATGGGAACTGGTACGACAGCTGTAGCATGCAAGCGTTTGGGGATGACGTGCTATGGAAGCGAAATATCAAAAGACCAGTGTGCATACGCAATAAATAGGATAGAAAATGATTCTGGCGAAACTTGCCTGTAGCTAGGAATGCGAAATGGACGATAAAGATAGAGAGAACCTGAAGAAAATGAATGACGTGTTCTTCACGTCTGCGACACAGATGGGGAGAACAATTAGCGGAAACCTGACCCACATGAAGCTGCTTGGGCTTCTTTTCATAGGTCTTAAGTTGTCAGGCATAATCAACTGGAGCTGGATTTTGGTGCTTCTTCCATATGCACTATCGTTTATTGGAAGCATCGTTTCAATATACTCCATGGTTGCCGTTTTCGCGATGATGAGCCGTTTCAGCAAACTTGTATCGTCAAAGATTTCGGATAAAAGAGTACCGATAAACGAATAGATAAAATAAACCGTTGCGGTATTTTCATCTTTGTGGTATAATGTCTGCCACAAAGGAGAAATACTATGTCTAAGATTTATTTTACAGCAGATTACCATTTCGGCCATCCGAACATTCTAAAGTACTGCAACAGACCATTCAAGAGTGCTGACAGGATGGCCGAAGTCCTCATAAAGTTCGCAAACCAGAGGGCAAAGGGATATTTCGAAGAGCGAATCGTCGATGCCGTCACAGCCGATGGAGAGCCTGTCAAAATCAAGACGAAGGTCAAGGTTGATTCTGATGTTCTCATCCATGTTGGCGATTTTGCATGCTATGGCGGAGAACGGGGCGTTGACGGCTCGAAGAAGAATCCGAGGGAATACCTTGCTAAGTTTGACGCGAGAGTAATCTGTCTTGAGGGAAACCATGACCGAAACAACAAGGTAAAGAACCCTGCAAGGTCAATGGTCATGGACGTATGCTCGTTTCGGGATGTGACAGTAGGCCATTATCCCACAAACTATCGAGAAGCGCGAGGAACGTTCCATTCCCATCGAGGACGTTCTCTCGGTCTGCATATATGCGGCCACGTCCACAAGTCGTGGAAGCATTTTTACGACAAGGAACACAACATTCTCAATATCAATGTCGGTTGCGACGTTTGGAACTACCAGGTCGTTTCAGAACAGGAGATAATCGAGTATGTTGGAAAGGTGCGCAAGGAGCTTTCAATTTGAGAAGCCCTTGCTGCACTAAATAATGAAAAACGAGATTTTTTCGATGATTAATACAATAAACATATTCGATAGAAACAGGATAAAGAAAGCTTACGGAAATCTGTATAAGGGACTTAGAACCGTAAACGAATCTGTTGACCTAGAAAAGGAATATGTAGATGCAGGAGGAGACGCTGACGATTTCGACATACCACAGCGTCCGCCAGATAATAGCGAGATATTCGAGGAATGGTGTGATTTTCTGAGAGACGAAGGATACGAATCCAAAGATGGAAGCGTAAGTGCAATATTCGACAGCATGTCAATAATGATGCGCTACAACGAAAAGACAAACCAGTTCGACTATTCTCTATCTCTTCTGTCTAGCGACGGAACTCCTTTTAGAACAATAGAGGGTTCCATTGACTATGACAAGAATTCAGACCTAAGCACGAATCTAAACACTGCGATTGACGAGATATCCGACAAGGGGGAAGCTGCGAAGAAAGGCGAGATTTCTGAGGGATTTACCGACGACAACGACATAGCAGATTACATGTTTCCAGGATTTTCACAAATCACAGGAAGAAATCCGAACATGGATGACTATTCGTTCTATTTTTGGAACGAACTTAGGATTGGAATGAGAAACAACGGAATTACGGAAAGAGAGAAACAAGACGAGATTATACGGCAGAACGCCGATGTGCTTAAGAAGATTTCCGATATGGCATCCGAGCTTGAGACTGAGTTCAAGATGAAGCTTTCCTCGCTTGAAGAGGAGTTTGAAGAGAAGCGTCTGCATCTGGTGTCGGAAGCAGAACATCTTCTCAGATAGTTTTCACAACCATAGGATAAAAACAACAGTACATTGAAGACCCCCTTCGGGGGGTCTTTCTCTATTATGGAGGAAAAAAAAGATGAACGAAGCAACTAAGATAGAAAAATACTACAACCACGAAAAGCTTCTGACGGCCATCTTCAAGATGGAGCAGATGCATGGGCTTTCGGTTGACGAAAGGGTCGATGAAAAGATGAGGATATGCGCCAAGCAGCTATGTCAGCATTATAGGCGTCTGGCAATATGCATATTGACAAAGGAGCTTCCTCAAAAGATAGATGGTGTTGAGCAGATACTGAAGGCTGAGAACATACCAACCATGTTTTCGCAGTATACCTAACCCTAAATAGTGTATATTTACATCATATCAACCGATGCAGTATTCACGAGAGCAAAACACCCGCATGATTGCGGAAGCATATACGAAAATGTATGAAGCCGAAGTGCCGTCAAAGCACTACGGCTTTTATGTCCTTTCTCCAGACAAGAAGCTTATTGAGGAAAATCCAAGCCTATTCTACAGTACGAAGCGTGGACAGGATGTTGATATTTCCCAAGAATACTATGAGCCAGAACTTCTTGGAGGAAGGGATTATGACGACGAGGGAAACCCATCTGAGAGGAAATACTTCTATGAATGGGATGGTAATGTTGATTATGGCAATCTCGATTCCTCTGTGCCAGAAGAAGCCATGTTCTACATAAACGGCGGCAGCATACTGGTAGTTTATGAATACGAAAACGGAGTTCAGAAAAACCCACGGTTTTTCAAAGCTCTACAGCGTGGGTGGAGAGAACTTTCGGACGACGGAACAAATACCCTCATGGTGAAGCTTTCGTGGTTCAAGAATGGCAAATCGATGTCGTGGGACGAGATATCATCGTTTATAGACGATTCTCAGAAAGTCGCAAAGCAGTATGAGCAGCTAAAGAAAGAGAATCTTGTCACCGACGGAACAAGACCAAATGGCTCCGTGGCTATTCGAGTAGGCGGAAAAGACGAAATATGGAAGTCTCCGATAGCTGCGATAAAATACTATAAGTTTGCGGCATCGGAAACCGACGGTTCGGAATCGCAACGCTACAGCAAAATAGCATATAGACTTCAAAACGGAGAAACGGAAGTTTCGGACGACACATCCGTGGTTCAGGAAAGCGATTGGACGAACACCATGCCTGACCAGAATCCGGATGGATACGCTTTTGGAGTAATGCCATATTTCATAAAATACGAAGATGGCGGATTCGTCCCCTATCACCTTTCAAGCAGAAAGTTCGTGGAAAATGACAAGGAGATAATGGTTATAGAGCTTAAGGACTATCTTGTGTCCATAACGAATGCGATAGCTTCGAGAAATCATTCTGTTCCTTTCAACGTTTCCGCAGAAAAGACGGATAACGGACTTCTTGTCCTTGACGGTGACGAGGTGAGAATCGCTCAGATGTTCAACCATTGCATTTTGGTTTCGCTTGACGGTAATCCAGACGGAAATTCAAAGTTGTCCGATTCTGAATCGAAGTCATATGTTGTTCTTGGGGTGAATTCTCCAGACGACGAAAGCAGCATAATGGAAATACTACAGTCGGTTGTGGACAGCTGCGATGGCATGGATGGCTTTACGAACGGTTATTCGAAATAGCATTGGTATTTTAGAATAATGAAAGGGGGCTATTTTAGCCCCCTTTTTTCTATTCCCAAAATATCGCAAATATGATATTATATTTCCATGGAAAAGAAAAATGAAAACAGAATGGCAAAAGCTGTCGAAAAGATAGAATCTGCCAATTTCAAGTTGGGAAAGGCAGCAAGGCTGGTGGGGCAGGCGCTTGAACTGTTTCAAAACGGATGTTCCGAGATGGAATGGGACGACATGATTACCATCGACATCGAAAGCGCATTGGCCAAACTTGGATACATCAACGGACAGTGCATGGAGTATCTCCATGAATGCAAGCTGGAGCTTGAGGGAAAGCTTGATTCCGACGGAAGATGTGACCCAAAATATTCCATAGATGCGTTATAAACACTAAATAGTTCAAAATGCACGAGTGTTAACTATGATAAATTCAATCAACAATTTTGAACGCAGTTCTATAAAAAAGGCGTATAGAGGAATGTATGATTCGAAAAAGACCCAGATAAACGAGTCCGTCGATAACGCAAATGAATGTGGCGGCGTATCTGAAAACGATTCTTCTTCCTTAACAGCCCAGTCCATGGACGATGAAGTTGTGATATGGGACAACGGTGGGGAAACATGGGATAGGTATACGGTTACATTTCCAAACTATGGCGGTGAGACCTGGGGAATGGACGAGCACCCCTCTCATCCTCAGGGATTTGGAACCTACAGCGGTGATTTTTCTGTAGAGCATCTTGACAGCTGCGAAAAAATAGGAAAGAGGATTTCCTTTGCAGAGCTGCCAGAGGCATGTCAGAAGTTCGTAAACGGGCTTCTTGAGCAGTTTAAGAATGAAGATGATGAACCGACAGATGAAATTGAAACCCCAGACGGCGGTTCGGTTGACGAGGCCAATACGACAAATCTTTTGCCAAAATCCGAAGAGCTTCGCGAAAAGTCAAAAATTCTCGAACAGCAAATTGTAAAGATTGCCGAAATCAGTCAAAATGGCATAGAGAAGGTTTCGAACAGCGTCGAGCTTCTCGATTATCTTTCAGCCGCTGCCGACTCTTTGCGGAAGACTGCCGATTCTATGGTTGCTGAAATAAGTAAATATCGATAAGAGCAATTCGTATTTTTCTTAAGATGGAGGTGTTTTTCAACACCTCCTTTTTTGTTATTGCGAAGTTTCGAAAACTGTGTTATAATAGTCGCCAAATTGAACAACTAACAGGAGCAAACTATGGATAACACAACCTCGTCGTCAAATGCGATTTCCAAGGATACACTCTACGAAATCGAACTCAAGGGTATCGACATACCAAACAGCGTAAAGGTGATTCTCGCAAAGGGGGCGCATCTGAACATGTCTGTTCATGGACACCGCCGTTTGGTGGACATGACAAAGAATGAGTTCAATGTTGTCATGAAGGCGTTCGCAACAAATGACCTTGATTTCCTTAACGAGAATATCGTCGATAAGAACCGCGTTCTGATTCGTCTCGACAAGAACAGCGGTACATATACGGTCTTCTATTACGACCACTACGACAATGGTTTCGTCTGCAAAAGCAACCTTTCATCCGAAGAGACTGTGAAAGTTCTCATTACGAACGGTGTTGACCCGAACAGCATTTACGAAGACCCCAAGTCTGGCAAGATGCGATACACCGATGGTACGCCCCAGCCAACGACAACAGTCTGCACATCGTTTGACAATTCCGACAAGAGTTACGAAGACAGCAATTTCCACTGCCCCTACATCGATACAAGGGACTTTATCGGCGGAAAATGCTATCGTTGTCCGGTACACTGCATGATTGTAGGTTAATAGGAGGGTGAAATGGACGAGAACCTTTCCGATATCAAGCCGCGTTACCTGATAATGGTGACTGCCGACAACCATAACAAATTCTACAAGCAGATTCCCCATGGAAGCTCATGGACTGCCGAATACGGTAGGGTTGGTTGCAGTTCGCAGACAAGAGATTATCCGATGTCTCTCTGGGACAAGAAGTACAACGAGAAGTTGAGGAAAGGCTATATCGACCAAACCGAACTCGTAAAGGAACTCATAACTGAAAATACCGACGACAGCGGAAAAACAGAAGCCGAGATAGAGAACAAAGCCATTGCGGATGTCGTCAAAAGGTTGCAGAAATATGCAAAGGTCGCAATCAGCGAAAACTACACCATTTCTGACAACAAGGTAACGCAGTCAATGGTTGATGAGGCACAGCGTGTATTGTCAGAACTTGTCGGCATAACTACCGTTGCCGATTTCAACGAGAAGCTTCTCAAGCTGTTCAACACGATTCCGCGAAAGATGGATAAGGTTCAGAACTACCTCTCCACAAAGACATCGGAGTTTGCGGAAATCATAAGCCGCGAGCAGGACATTCTCGATGTCATGAAGGGACAGGTCGTTCAGAACACGCAAGTGGTAAAGAAATCTTCAGATTCGTCGCAGAAGAAGGAGACCGAGACGATACTTGACAAGATGGGTCTTGAGTTCTACGAATGCGACAAACCTGAGATTGAGATAATCAAGAAGAAGCTCGGTTCGTGCGCTTCTATGCTCAAGAACGCATGGCGCGTCGTGAACAAGAAGACGCAGGCCAAGTTCGACAAGTTCGTAAGTGACAATAAGGTCAATGAGCGCGACCTTCTGTGGCATGGCTCTCGAAACGAGAATTGGTGGAGCATCATCAACCTTGGCCTCGTTCTCAACCCGACAAATGTCGTTATAAGCGGTCATATGTTTGGCCATGGGCTGTATTTCGCAAATCGTGCGAAGAAAAGTTTCGGGTACACTTCCGGAAATGGAAGCTATTGGGCGCGTGGGTATTCTAATACGGCATTTCTGTCGCTGTTCGACGTTGCCATGGGCAAGTCATTTTATACGGCAAACCACAAATACGAGTATTATGACTACAACTGGAACACGTTTACCAAAAAGCATCCGAACTGCTTGAGCTTTTTCGCAAAGGGAGGTGCAGACCTTCGAAACGACGAGATTATCGTATACCGTGACGACCAATGCACGATAAAGTATCTTGTTGAATTGAGCTGCTAATTGGAATATCATGACAGTAAAGAAACTTAGAGAGCTGCTGGACGGTCTTGATGACGATTTTCGTGTGACAATTTCATGCGAAACGCCTGATGGGTGGGTATGCCCAGACGGATGCACCGTAGACCTGAATACGGGATATAGAGGGTTTGATTGGCATGGACACGAATTCGTGCTGATACCTGAAAAGAGACTTATCTACACCAAAAAGGAAATAGATAAGCTCATGGAAAGCCATAGGTACAAAGATGACAGTAGAGGAGCTTAAAGACTGTATCGACAGATACCTTAAAAGCCATTCTGGAAATGATGAGGTTCTTTTCTGCGACGACGGAATGAAACCATCATATTTCTCGATTTCGGCAATGGGGTCGATATTCGACAGGGAAGTGAAACCTGCGGTAATTGAACATAGAAGAGAGAAGGTCGGAATAAAATGCAATGACGACCGCTTTCCCGGATGCAGCCATAGGAATAAAGAGACTGAAGAGTGCTTAAACAGCGTGGGGTATACATACAACGACAATGGAACGATAGACCGTTCGTATGGTATTTGTCCCTACTATAATCCTGTGTACAAGGAGGTGCCTGTTCAGCTTGAACCTCCTGAATATGCGCAAGAGAACATTTTTATGATTATACCACTTAAAGAGGCAAAATGATGAAACGGGAATATAAAATATATCTTAAGAATTTGGCAGACGGAAAGACTGAAGATGTTGAAAGATTCGAAGCCGACAATCCTGAAGAGGCTATAAAGAGAACAAAGTCTTATCGAGAGGCTGCAAATTGTGCAGCTGGAAAAGAATACTATTGGGATTATGTCGTAATCCATATACAGCTAGACGAGCACGGCAAGGAAGTCGATAGGGCGGAATCCATACACGAGCTGCACGAAAAGATGAAGAGCCGCGAGACGAAAAGCGAAAAAATTCGCTTTTTCTTCAGGGTTGTGTTTGACAGGATTTCAGACAAATACTATAAAATAAAATATGCTTTCCAAAGAATGTTTCGGGGATATGATGATGTCGATTCGTTCAGCATAAGCGACCGCATACTTAACTTTCTTCTGCACAATATACCGATAATGATTGAAAACCTACACGGCTGTCCGACAAAATACTGCGAAAGGGCTTCAGAGCTTATAGAAAAATCCAATGGTTTTGAATTCGACGGATATCCACAGAAGTCATCGCTTTCCATGAACATAGCAATGGCACTATGGAAGACGAGATTGGAAAATATACTTAAAAGCGCACGTCTGTATCTATATTATTCTTCTTATGGCATACAATCCGCTGACGACGAGAACTGGATAAATCCGTCAGACTATCCAATCCCCCTTATGGAATGCACGGAAAGCCTGATTGATTATGAAAAATTGTACGAGTTGCAGGAAAACGCAAAGAACAAGATGTTCGATTACCTGCGTGAAGATTTCGGAGCTATGTGGAACTGAGGTTGTCATATGACGATAGACAAGATGATTGACACTTTGACTGTTCTCAAGGGCAAAGTTGGCGGAGATGAGGAAGTGCCTGTTGTACGGATTGACTATGGCGAAAACGACTACATCATCCCAGATTTTGCTGTATGCGGAAACTTCTGCGACCAAGACGGAAACGAATTCAAGTGTGCATTGGTAGGTTCAGGCGGAGGAGAGGAGTTTACAAAAACCGGAACCGGCCATTATAATTGGAATGCGAAAACTGATATCGTAAAGGTATAATTTAACTTAAGGAAACTGATATGAACAAAAATACAATAAGAATGAAGTTAGTGGAAACGGCCAAGCGCGTCCATACGCTCAAGGAACGTTTCGAATATATTGCGGAAAACAATAAGCTTGAGGAGTTCGGAGGATTCTTCCCAGGACAGTACAGCGTATCGGTTATGAACCCTCTATGGGAAATCTCCGATAAAGAGCGTGAAGCGTTCAGGGATTGGCTTTCCGAGAAATTCACACCGAATGACGACGAGTATTTGCTCGAATATCATCTATCAAACGTAGATTGCGTGATAAGTGGATATTTCCACGGACTCGTTGACAAAAAGTTTGAAATTGACGAGCGGGTAGTCAAGAACTACATCGAATCGTGCGGGATGGTTGAAAAGACGATTCTTTCGATAATCGAAAATCTTTAATCAATCGAAACATGGAAACAAAAAGGACGCCAGCGATGGCGTCCTTTTTATTTGGATTCTTTAGTTGGTCTACAGTATTTGCAGTTCGGAAGATGGAGAATGCTTCTCCCATGGTACAGATGATACTTTAGATATTCATGACGTTCGCCGCGAACTGAAATCTCCACCAACGAAAACTCGCCAGAAGCATCAGTCTCGATTCCGTTTTCTTTTTCATAGAATCCGCACAGTAACATTGAAACTGCGACTGCCACGGATGCGAACAATATCTTTATGTTATGCTTTTTCATGTTTTGGCTTTCTGTTTGTCGGGATTCGTAGATTCCTACGAAATACAACACAATAATCAATGCAAACAACAGCAGTGCAATGCCAAGAATGGAAAACATGACAAATTCAGCCATCAGAAATACCCTTCGCTATTATAATGTCTTCTTTATTAATCTTTTTGTATTTCTCGTTTTCGTGGTATCCTTCCGATGCGTACATTATCTCACAGAGATTTTTTAGAAGGTCGTCTGTGCTATAGCTTCCATTTGAGCCATCCCCCTTACAACGTGCGCAGTTTTTTAGTTCCATTTCAATCTTCTGCAATGTTACCGCCATTGCGAGAGCTTCATCATATAGGCTTTGGTATCTTAAGTTGGGTACGCATTCCATTCTCTTGATTGACTTAACCCTCTCGTCGAGAACCCTAGCCCACTTGTCTATGTGACGTTGGAGGTCATATCCCTTTTCTTCGTGTAGCGTTCGTATGTCGGAGGAAAGCCTTTCCAGCCTGTTTATATTATCCTCCATAGTCCAGTACTGTGGATTTACGTTTTTGTTTGGTGCATATGGAAGTGCCTTATAATCGCAATCGTTGTCTTCGTATGACGATGTTGATTCATGCAAGAGCTGTTCTTCCCCGTTGTCGCTATTTTTGCAGTCTGCCGAAGATTTCAGCATATCCAATATTGAAACTGCCTTTTCCGTCTTTGCCTTTTTGTCGTCATCGATAACTTCATCGAAAACATGAGGCTCATAGAGCCATTTTATAAATCGTCCAGCGGATACTCCCTCATGAACGTTATAGACGTATTCGCGCTTTTCCTTTGTGTATGCATCTATTGCATTGTCAACTGTCTTGTAAAAAGCAAAGTTTGTTACTACTTCGGGTTGCGGAAGATTTTTGTCTATGTGTATCATAATGGTTAAATTATACCGCCATACAAGCAGTTTAGACCTTCAGACCCATTATCATTCCGTCGCGAGCTGTGTCCTGAAGTTCCGTAAACCCTATCTTCTTCGCAAGGGATACCACAGCCTCTTTCGAAGTTCCGCTATCAGGCTGAACTTTCATCAGAAACTGCCATATTCCTCTTTTTTCTGTTATGTCGGATAAAGCCTTCCGAGCTATCATCTTAGCATATCCAAGACCGCGAAACGGCTTCTCCACGTGAATGTATTCAATGTTGCATATCAGCGAATATGGGTCGAAGAAAGACATGCACCGCTCGTCGAAATCCTCTATTTCGCCAGAGAATTTAGATGCTATCTCATCAGAATATCCGACGTTTATGTCCATGTAAGCAACATATGTTCCCTCTTTCGTCATAACGGAATAGCCATTTCCATCAGAGTCGAACTTAAGCTCGTCAACATCCCTTGTTGAGTCTTCGTTCACCGTATCCCGTCCAAGTAGAGATTTTTTCTCGTCACACCATTTTCTGAAAAGTACGTTTCCGTTGCTGTAAGCCTCGGACTCCACGTTTTCAAGCTCAGGGTTCTCGTCTATCGTGCCATCTTTGTCGAGATTTTCAAATTCGCGTCCTCCAACTACATGCTGATGGTGGTGAAAAAGTTCGTGGGCGAAAGTTCTCAGTATGTCCTTCGGATGGCGACCGCTTACAAATATCCTTATTATGCAACCGTCGCAGTCGTAGTTTCCGGTCTTTCCGAGAACGTCCTGCGGCTCATCCAAAAGAACTATCTTCGGCCTTGGGGAGCAGATGCATCCATTCCTGTCGAAATAGTCCATCATGTCGTAGAAGAGAGGTTCTATACTGTCGTTTCCAAAAGATTCGTTTATGTCGCCAGACATGTCGAACGAATCTATCAGAGAGACAATCTTTTTTTCGTGACTCTTGTCGGACGACTTATAGAAAAAGTTCTGTTGAGTCCCCTTTGTCCATTTGGACTTGGCTATCGTCTTTTTCTTCAGACCAAACTGTCCGTAGAAATCCAAAAGACCCTTTCCACCGTCCTTATCGACAGCCCACCACACGTTTTCGTACTCTGAAAGGATTTTATTTATGAGACGCTTTCCATAGCCCTTCGTGAAAGATTGTATTTCCGCGAGGAGGATTATGTCCTTTGTCTCGCTGTCGTTCGGAACGTGTTTCAGCACACAGAGAGCACGGCATTTGCCATCCTTGAATATTCCGTACCATTTCTTCTTTTTGTCTTTGAAGTATTTTACGAATTGCGCTCTACTATAGCGTTCATTTTCATTGTAAGACTTTGCGTCATCGAGAATTTTCTTAACCTCATCATCTGACTTCACAAATTCAAATGACGCCTTTCCAGACGATTCAAAAAGAACCGTCCTATATGCGTTCTGTATGGTCAACCGTTCCATTTCTAGTTTCCAGAATATTTACTTGGAGGCGTTCTTCGACACTTCCGCGTTTTTTCTATGTCTCACACAGCGTCCGTAGGATTCCGCTATGTTGAATCTCTCCATCTGCATGGATGAAGATTTCACGGTTTCTTTAGAGTTTCCGTAGTAGACTCCCCTATATGCGTTTTCGATTGTTCTTCTCGTATTCATTGTATCGCCTTTACTAGTGTTTCGACTGAATTAGACATAGACAGGTTCGATTTTCCCCCTAATCGTGTTTTCGAATGGTATGAATCCTACTGTTTCGTTTCCATCTCGGTACATTGCCGCAAGCTTGTTTGAATATACAGGCGGCGTTCGTTTATTTGTGGCCATCGTTATGTGCGGATTCGCGTTATTGCAGCCTATGTCTTCAACGTCGCCGGTCTTCACGAGAGCTGCAACGCAATTCATATCGTACACGATTCCTTCCGTGTTTAATATAACAGCGGAACCGAACAGCGAGTTGTCGAAATCTGCAACCTGCGACGCACCATATGCCAATGTGAGATGGTCGCAATACAGCTTATCGTAACTATTTCCGAACTTTGCACGTACAACGTTGGTCAAAAGCTCGGAACTTTGCTGCTCAAGCTTCACGCAGATGTATTTTATTGTTTCGGAATTCATATTATTCAGAAAGCTCGTTGCAAATTTCTTCCGCACGTTCAGCTATTTTTTCACTCCATGCTTCGGGATTGGCCACAAACTCTTCAAGAGAACCCTGTTCCGACGATAATTCGTATACTATGAATCCTGCTATGGAATCGTCGCATCCGAGCATGTCCTTAACTATCGAAAATGCCTTCTTTTCCAAATCCGTATATCCTTCGCAGATGTCGTCGGACTCGTCGATGGAGGCATTCTTGCTTCTGTCGTACACTGCTTCTATTCCGAGCATTGAGGCTATGTCGCGTCCTGTCGCCGTTCCGCTCAATATCTTCGCCCTGAGGGAATTCTTCTCGCCCATGTTGACGGACTCGTTTGCCATTCCTCCATTCTCAGAACGAATCTTGTCAAGTTCCGCGTTGATTTGGCGAACCTCGTCCTGTACTACCGCCATCATCGAGTCGAAAACCCTCGCCGCATCCTCAGGATTGTGGAGTCCCCAGTTCGCCATGTAGTTTATGGATGTGTTCGTAGTCTCTTCGTATCCATATGTCATAGAGACGAGCCAAGCTGTCATTTCCGCCTCCTGTTCCTGGTCTCCGTACATTTTCTTCTTGGAGTACTTAGACCCAGGCCAATGGCACAGAGAGTGCGTAAGCTCATGAATCATCGTCTTAACTAGGTCTGAGTTTTCGGTGGCTCCTGCAAGAACTCGGATTTTCTTTCCGTTTTCTGCGGAATATCCGCGAGCACCACCCCTTATGTCTTCGACACCGAAGTCTATTCCGTTATTTTTGCATACGCGGCGAATTGCTTCGGCAAGTTCAAGCGTAGCTTTTGTTGGATAGCCTGTATCGTCGTACCAGCTCATGTCTATCGGCTTTCCATCATCGTCTGTCGTGGTTGTGTCAACGTCGTTCGTCTTTGTTGGGTATTCATCCTTCGTGCCAGGCATTGGTTCGGTAAAGCGAACGTCGCAAAACGTCGATTCCCACTTGAATTTTATGAATGTCTGATGACGGCTACCGTACATGAGTATTCTTCGTCTGAGAACATCCTTCTGTATTCCATTGAGTTCGTCAACGGATTTCTTTCCAACTTCATCTAGGAACTGCTTGGTTATGAATTCCTTGTCCGCAGACTTTCCGGCCGAACCACCACGGAATCCGCCTCCGCTGTCCTTTACGCACAATGTTATGAACTTCGCATCGGCATTGACCGTTCTCTTGAATGTGCGTTTCCACGTTCCGGCAGCTTCCACGAGAGTGGCCTGCGGGTCTTGAATCATTATAAGAATAGTGTTGTTGAACGAATACAAACGGCCTCCGTTTGCGGCCAGCCTGTCTCTGAATCCTATAATCTGCTTTATCTTTTTCTTGAACTCGTCCGACGAAGTTATATTCATCAGAGTCATCTTGAAATCTCTGAGCTTGTTTTGCAGTTCTGCGGCAAGCTCCTTCGTGTTGACACGATTTCCGTCAGGCAGCTCCACTGTGGATGCGGCGGTGTCTTCTCCACCACCGCTTATCAGCTTCTTAAGTTCCTCTTCGAGTGTATCGAGAATTCCCGGAATGGCAGATGCATCTTCGCCTGTTTCAGCAGCGATTTCCTCAAGAACCTTCTTGACTTTTGTGTTTAGAACAGCCCTTGGGCGGTCGTCCCAGTCAACTGCGGCAGGGCTGTTGGAGAATTTGTCCCATCTCACGCCATGCCTGTCCAGCATTGCCTTGTGTCCCCACGTGTCTAGCTGTCCCCTATCGACAACGAATTTTCCGTGGGTCTTCTTGTCCTTCGGGTTTGTGAACTTTCCGACTCTGAATATGTCGGGCAGTGCTTCGTCAATATTTGTGTTTTTAGATGCCAGATATGCTTCGCATATCCTTCTGTTCTCAAGATAGTTCATCTGTTTGTGCCATTCGCCGTAAATAAGGCATATGGCACTATTTAGGGTTTTTTGACTCTAATGCTGTTTATCTTGAGACAGAATCGCGCAGCTCTATCATGTAGTCTACGACATCATCCACGTTCGATATGGAATTTGTCTTTGGATTGTACCAAAACGTGTACAGAATATAGAAGATATAAAAAAGTTCGTACAGATTTCTCTTTCGTTTGCGTCTGTCCACCACTATCTTATCTTCGGTTACACCCCAATTTGAATAAAACGGAACACCATACGTCTTTACGGTCTTTCCGGCCATTAGAGCCTCAAATCCGAATTGGGACGAACATACGTATACAGTATCCGAAATGTTTATCAGAGAATATGGATTGACTGGAAAAGTAACCGGTATAACCCTACCGTTTCGGCTCATTCCCTGGTAATAACCCCGTTGGCAAGAACCTCTGCACATCGAATCTGGATGTGTTTTCACAAGTATATCCGAATCTGGATTTTCGTCTATTGCGTCGGCAAGCATTCTTTTGAAAGTTGAATCGTCTGCGAGACCTTTTGATATGGCGTAGTCTCCATACGACTGGTCGATTACAAGAACCTTTTTGGAGTGTTTTCCGAAATCGAAGTCTGGCATGGCCAAAGGCTGATGGTTGTATTTCGAAATCTTGTTATTGACTATCTTTTCAATAATCCTCTTTGATTCATTCAGCTCGGTGTCTCCGATGTTCAAAGAGTCGTCATTAAGCATGTTTTCAATTCGCGTTGGACGAGTAGCGTCGAAATAATACCCAAGGGTGTCAACCGTCAGAGAGCACGGCTGTAGCAGATTTTGCGGAATCGCAGAATCAGCCCATGTGCCGTAGCTTCTTATGAAGCCATCTTCACAAAGAAGCAACGCCGTTTCATCATGCGCCATTGCATACCGCATCGATGCGAAGTTATTGGCATGAAGGCCGTTTCCCCAAAGAATGGCGGCATCGTAGCTTTTTGAGCTTGGATTGCTATTGAATGTGCTTTTTGAGAAAATCTTGTTTATGTGAATCCACCTCTGCGGATTCAATATCGACACAGCCATGTCTTCGTATACAGAAAAATTGCTCTGTATGTCTCTTGATGCAAGGGATTCGAGATTTTTTGAAAATTCTGTTTTGTCCATTGGCCTATATCCTGACGAACCAGCAGTTGCTCTTGATGCTTTTCGCATCGCCCTCTAGTGAATTCTTGTCATATTCTATCGTGGCTATCGCTTCATGCTCTCCGCAGTCTTCGCATACCCCGCTGGAAGACAGACTTTCTGCGAGTTCCTTTACGGTTATTCCTCCTTTTACATATCCGTCTTCGCACATGAACAGCAAGCAACTGCCTCCTCTGACGTAGCTATCGGAAACAGTCTTTCCGAAATCATTTGACGGCACATATTCGATGAACCTCATGAACGTGTCATCGCCATCTATAGTTCCGTTGGCTATGAGGCTTTCAATCTTCCTTGAAAGTTCATTCGGCTTCCACATGCAGCGACTGATGTCGTCGTAAATTATCGTGACCATCTGCTTTCTTTCATCTTTCTCTGAAAATCAATCTATTTTTGGTCATGACGCCCTATTAGGCTGACTATCGGAAACATTCCAATCCACCATAGAGGCCAAAACACGGAGAACAATATCGAAATGACGAAAATCGCTTCTTCTGACGCGCCCTCCATTCGGAGATTGTACTTAAACACGTCATTTCCGAAATTTCCGTATTGGATAAAGCAATACGTAAGCATTGCCAAGATAGCCCAAAATCCTACGACTGTCAATGGTGATATCATTCTATATCCGTCCTCTCAATCTGTTCATCACTTCCGGCCTCTTGACATCTTCGCGGAACCCGAGAAATCTGGATGCTTCCTTCTCCAGTCTACGAAGGCGTGAAATCTCTCGTTTCCCAAGAGAGCGTCCTTTGTGCAATAGCTTTCCTTCAGCTCGTGGTTCGTGAACATGGCGTGAATCTGCGAATGGCATTCTCTGCATATCCATAGAAAGTTCGATTCATCCGTTTTCAGATACTTGTTCTTGTGGCGCGACACCTGTTGGGGAATCAGGTGATGCTTGGTGGTCTTGCATTTAAGACCGCACAGTTCACATGTGTCGGATTCCGTTGTCATTCTGCCCTTCAATCCTCTTGACGGAACGCCTTCGTAGGCCATCCGTCACTTTTCGAACCAGTTCCCCTGCGAGTCCATGAGGCATTTTGCTCCGCACCAGCGGCAGGTGCCTGTCATGGACGCGCCGTCAAAACCATCCGAAGTGCAGTCATGCCACCCCATGATGTCGTGACCCCATTCCTTTCTGAATATGGTGTTGGCCAGTGCCAAGAACGCAATTACAGCAAGGACTATAATCGTAAGTATTGTTGGAAGCACCATCAGTTCAGAATCTCTTTAAGTATGGATGAAGCGAGCTTTCTGTCGATTCGGCTGCTCTCAGGAAGCTTTCCAAGCTCCTTCATGATTAGGCCGAAGTTCGCTTTCATCGGCTTGAGCATTCCGTTCGCCATGGCGTTCACGATTGCCTTCTCGGTGTCCTCCCTTCCAAGCATCATCGGAAGAAGAACCTCGATGATTGCAAGCTCGGTCTTCTCCTTGTCCGCAAGGTCTGCCCTTCCGGCCTTCTCGAACTGCTCTATCGAGTCGTTATGGGACTTGACAGACTTTCTGAGAACCTTCTGGCAAGCCTCATCCGTTATCGGCAAGCCCTTGTTCACGGTTTCGTTCTTCACCTCGGAGAGGATGCTCCTCAAACAATCCCTTTTCAGGTTGTCCTTCGATATCATCGCTTCCCGTATCTCGTGGTTTATGATGTCTATGAGCTTCCACTCCTTGTTTTCTGTCGTCATTGTCTGTTGTTCCTTTTCGCTGTTTGTCAAAATGGATATGATATTCCTATTTTTAGGCACGTCTGCTCGATTTCGTCCGTGTGTCTTTTCTGCAACGTTTCAAGTTCCTTTCCATATGGAACGTCCTTGTCGAACGCGGTATCCGGGCATCCGTGGTAGTTGCGGTACATGCACGAGAGGTGGTCGTCGCATCCGCTGTCGTGGACGTTGTTGCATGAACGGTGCTGGAAATGTCCAGGGGAAAAGCATTCCCTTCCCGGACAGTTGCGGTCGCAGCATTCGACTTCCGCATGGTTTCCGTTAGATAGCCTGCATTTTACTTTCATCAGAATCCTCTTAGTCTATTATGAGATATGTACTGTGTGAACAGTCATCACATCTGAATGTTCATTCTCCGAACCTCTTCCTCAAGAAACCAATTAAGACGAACAGACCGACGATTAGGCATATTGAGCCTACGGCAACTGTATGCTGTACGATGACCCCAATCACGGCAACAATAAACACAAGGCATGTTACCAAAGCCACGCAGAACATGGCCAGTCCAATCAGTACGGACAGACCATATGAAACTGGGTGCAACTCGTCTGGATTCCATAAGTCGTCCGACAGCAACACGATGTGCGGAATCATCGACAGTAAATCAAGGACGAAAAACATCCTATCTGCAACTTTCTTTAACAGTTTCTTCATATTGGCTCTCCGTTACCGTCATATTCCTCAAACCTCTCCAGTTCGGAATCCTCAAACCAGATTTTCTCGTAGCCATATGGATAGACAGGCCCCATGAGAGTATGGCATCCGCTTGACGAGCAGCTGTTCACGGTCTCGATTTCAAGGAGAGACCTGCCGTTCACCGAATCCAGAATTTGACCGCGCTTTCCACGGTGATGTGCGTTTCCATTGGTCAACTTCACCCTGGCGTATTTCTTGCCAGCTCGTTCCCTCTTTTGACGCGCCTCGCGTTCCTCTTTCGTCTCCACCAACATTGTGGGGATGAATGGACAAAAAATGGTTTCGCTCTTGGCTGGCTTCCCCCTCCAACCAACCAAAACCGCATCCACTTTGCCCATGGAGTCGGGGATTTTCAACTTGCCATTCTCAAACAACGCCATAGGCAGGCTCCTTCTCCCCTTTTGAACTCGCCATGGCTCTTGCCGTAGAGAAGTTCGGTGTGGATTTCAAGCTCGCGTCCATGCTATTCGTCAACCTTGATGAACTTCTTGTCAAATTCCTTGGACGTCCAGACCTGAGCATAACATGTTCCACGTTCCCAATCATCATATGCCGTCACAACATCTCCAATCTGGACATATTCAGGCTTGACACGTTTTACCCCTTCGGATTTGTCCTTGAACGACAAAACGCCCTTCCTCATGTTCCAGCTCCATGTCATGTTGAACTTTCTTGCGAACTCGTCAATCTCTTCCTCGTTGGAGAGATACCACCCATTTTTGTCCTTGAAGCCCTGTATGAAGATGGCGTAGTAAATCGGGCTTTTCATCATGTATGTGTTCATTTGTCTTACTTCTCCTCGGATTCCACGTTCGCGTCCATGCTATTCGTCATCCTTGCTGTACGGAAGCTGCGCCCATACGAGCTGGCACTGAACCCCATGCTTGTACGCTTCGCAGTTCTTGCAGGGCGAATTGTCTCGCTTGCAGCAGAAATTCTCATATCTCCTGTTCTGTTCCACAGTTGTTCCGACATCGCAGTTCCTCGGATTCTTGGCCAGGACTCTTTCCAGCCTGTCGAGCATGGCCTTCGCAGAACCGTCATCTCCGTCTTCGGCAACCCTTCCCTTGAGGTATAGCCGAACGGCCTCCATCGTCTTTCTGCATTCTGCGAAATCCTGCCCCTTCGACAGAAACCGCGTCTTAAGTCCCTTCAGCCATTCGGTGGTGCGGCACCGCGTATAGCTTCTCTGTCCGTTCGTTATCGACATGCTGACATGCCAAAGAGCGGTTTCCAGCATCTTGCTGTCGTCGTCGTTCCATCTTGTGCAGAAGTCTCCTTCCACTTCTCCGAGCTTCGTGCTCGCGTTTCTGTTTCTGACCGTATTGTTCATCCTTTTCTCCTTTCGGTATTTTTGGTTTCCATTTTCGCGCCGCAGTTCGGACAGAAGCGGAATTCGTCCGCAAAGCTGTCGATTTCCCGCTTCGCCTCAGAAGTGCTGTCCCATCCGGCGTATTCCGAATGTCCGCATGCCGAGCAGTATGCGTACTCGTATTCGGGTCCTGTAGTCCAACGTCCCTTTTTCATGCTCCGCCTCGGTTTTCAGTATGTCTCCTCTGCCGTGAACGAATCATCGTCTCTTGCGTCGCAGCAGCTGCATCTCTTGACGCAGTAGGTTCCTCCAAGTCCGCCGTAGGACCTCCACTCCCAGTTGTGGTGTCCCCTTATGCGGCAAACGATTCCTCCGAGCCACACCCTCAGCTTGTAGAGATAGTAATCGCCTATGTCAGAATCGGATATTCCGTAGATGGCTACGGCTACCACTGCGACCAGTATAAGAACAATAGGAACTGTCATGCCTTTTGCGTCTCCTCTTTTGCGTTTTCGTTTTCAGTTTCAGAACCTTCCGCCGAGGCACCGTAAGCCGCCTCTTTCAGAAGCCACCACGCCATGTTGTTGACACCGTATGCGAATTCGGGATTTCCTCCGGAATACGGCGACTCGTCAACGGCTGTCTTCGAGTTTTCGTACAGGTCGCAGTTTCTTGGAGGGTTTGACGCGATTGCCTCGTTCGCCGACATCTCTATCTGCCTCAGAACGTCCCTTGCGGAAGCGGAATCGAGCGTCTTCTCTCCGTCAAGGTACGACACGGCAAGCTCCCTTATTACAGACAGCGTGTTCTTCAATGCACCGTATGTCGTCATCCCTCTTCCTCCTCTGCCTTCCAGCCGTTGTTCGTCCTGGCCTCTTCGACCAGCCTGAGAATCTTTCTGCTACAGTCGTTGACCTTCAGGACAAGCTCGTAGTGCTCCTTCTGCTGTCTCTCGCTCCAGCCTTCTGAGCTTCCGTTTTCGTCTCCGAAACCCCAAAGCTCCTTTTGCGCGTCTTCTTTCGACCCCAACGCCTCAACAAGCTCCTTGAGAATCTCAGAATTGTCCCTTCCGCTTTTTTCAAAAAACATGCCTTCAAACCTCTTTTTCGTGCCGTTTTGCAAATCAGAGCGTTATTCCGCCGTCGTTCGCCCTTGCGGTGGCTATCGCCAGGTCTATCTTGGCGCACAGCTTCTCCGAAGTCATGAGGGTCTCGCCGTCCCTCCACCACACGGCTCCGCGTATGGACTCAAGGTAGAATTTCGCGTCGTCAAGCGCGTCGAGAAGAATCTGCACGTTCTTTCCGTCCATCGCACTACCCCCTACTTCCTGTTGTCAACAAGCTCTTCCAGTATGCCGAGCAGTTCAGCCGCAGCAAGACCGGCGCAAAGAGCCGCGACGCTTCCGCCGAAGAAGCACCATGCGCATGCCAAAATCCTTATGGCAGACTTCACGACGCTTACAACGAGATGGCCGGTGGAGTTCATATGCGACTTGCCGTCCTTTCCGAAATTTTCGAGTATTTTTCCATGACGGCGAGCATTATACCATCTTTCCGCCTTTTCCGCAACGGGTTTTCTTGAGAAAATCGCAGTGAAACCCTAAATATGGACAAAGGGTCGCATTGCATTCGACAGGGAAACGACCAAAGAAGGAAAACAAACACGATGTCATACAGCAAGACAAACAGAACGATAGCGGAGGTGGCGTAATGCTTATAGCGGGGAGAAATACGATGCTCAAAGAGGGGGGGGGGGGCTGGTGCCAAGAAATATATCCAAGATGGGCTTATTGCGATGTGGGACGGAATCGAAAACGCTGGTTGGAGAAAGCATGACGATAATATACTGACATGGAAAAATCTCGGCTCGCTTGGAAGTGACTATGACGCAACTAGACAAAGCGGTGCATGGCAAAAAGACGGAGCTATTATATCCACCGACATGGGTAATTCTACCGTTTTTGTCATTCCAAATAATATTATGGGCGGGCAAATGAAAGGCGAATGGACTTACGAAATAGGCTTCACGCCAACGCATAAATGGAAATCGAACTATCATGGACTCTTGGGCAATCACATCAACCAGAAAGGTATAGTAGGCGGTCAATATGAAAATGGAGAAATTGTGTTCAACCTATTTTCTCCAGTCGTACAGCTTTATAGAGTGCGAGCAGATGTTTTTGAAGATAATATCAGACATACGATTTCGCAAGCTGCGTCAAATACATCTCGAACCGCAACTACGTGGAAAGATGGGGCTATAGTAAGTTTATCTACAGATGTGGATGTTCTTTTGACCATAACCTCGCCTTATGCCTTCATCGGGTCTGCGGAGGGCGATAGAGTAGCCGGTACAGACCGTGTTTTCGACGGTGTGATACATTTCCTGCGCATCTACAACCGCAAATTGACAGACAAAGAAGAAAAACACAACCATTCCATTGATAAGATTCGCTATGGACTTCCGTCATGACATGAGATTCATGGACTGCTGCGGCTGAAACCAGACCACAAAGCAACTCTCCGCCGCGCATTAGCCATTCCGCCAAGCGCAGATGCTTATCGAACGGCGGCGCATCACCACGCTTAAACCACGGTGAAACCCTAAATATGGGCAAAGGGACGCATTGCGTCCGACAAGGAAAAACGAACACGATGTCATACAACAAGACGGACAGGACGATAGCGGAGGCTTACGGAAAGATGCTCTGCGGAGAGGGAAGGCGGCCGGACGAGGGAAAGGCCGAACGGATAGCCGCCGACAGGATGAAGGACGGGCTTGAGGCCGACGGCGAAGAGAGGCAGGACGCACAGACGGGGCAGGCCCTGAACGACGCCGCGCTCAAGGTCAAGGAGCTTATAGGGTGGAATCCGGTCGGCGGAGTGTGCATCGTCGGCGGTTCGTTCCGTCCGAAGTACGGCGGACGCGGATGGAACGGAAACGGATTCGCGCCGATGACCCTTGAGCAGTTCGTGTCGTCGGCGGTGCGCTGCTGCACGGCTGAGGCTCACGATGTCGTCAGGCAGACTGCGGACATAGTAGGCTCGGAGGTCTACCTTGCTGACGAGAACACCTTCCAGGGACTCGTCAAGGATGTCATGGCCGACGGAATGACGGCTGACGACTACCCCGAGTACTACATGCACAGCGTCGCGCTCGTGTACCACGGTCACGACGGCTCGCTGACGCTCATGGAGATTCTGAACGACTCCTACTACGGACAGCAGCCCTTCCTCTTCGAAGACCCTAGGGGTCGCGACTTCATACTTTCCAAGATTCTCGAAGCCTATCCGTTCCTCAGGCCGTATGCCGACAATTCCGACAGGCGCTTCATCGGCTTCACGCTTCCTCCGTCCCTGTCCAGGGACATAGAGGGCGCGGTGGCGAAGAGGGGGCAGAGACAGCCTTCCCTCGCCGACAGCGAATGGGAGGAGAGGAACGTCTACGACAAGTTCGACCCAAGAACGGGAGAGTACGACACGCAGTACAACATCGACGTGAGGAACGCCTACAGGGACAGGTATGGCGACGGCGATGGAGACGGCAAAAAGGAAACGGGAGGAAAGGTCTCGGAATCGTCAGCCCCATACGGGGACGACGACAGCATAAGGGACGTTGCCGCATGGTTCGGAGAGTGGCTTGAATCCTACGAGGACGGAAGCGAGACTTTCGCCGGAGACCACGGCTGGATTCTGAAAAGGCTTCTCAAGATAAAGGATTGGATGTACGCCAAGCTCGACGAGGAGCCTGTCGAGGGGGAGATGTCCGAATCGAGGGGTTTCGTCAGGAAGCTCGCCAACGGATGCTCGCTCCACGACCTCGGAGACGTTTTCGTGGTCACGGACAGGAACGGAAGGAACATAGGGCAGTGCAGAACGGAAACCGAAGCCGAAGGCATAGCGGAAGAGCAGTCGGAAAGGTGGGAGCTTAAGGACGGCAGGCACATACCGCCTTCCGCAAACCTCTCAGACCCCGAGGAGAACCGATATTGGCAGAAGAAGTACAATGCAGCCAAGGACATGGAAGAATACGAAAAGCTCGCGTTCAGGTTCATCCATGGCGGAGGTCCGATAACGAAGATTTCGCTCGAAAGGCTTGCAGACCTCGCGGAGAAGTTCGGAAACCTGAAGCTCAGCTCGTTCATAAGGGACAACAGGGAGTCCCTGTATTGGGGGATAGACCACCCTGACGGATGGGATGCCGCAAGGATGAGATACCAGCCCTAAAACAGAGGGGCATGGGTAGGGCAGACGAGGGGTTCGCAGACGGTTGCGAACCCTTTCGTTTTTTTTTTGCGGATTTGGGCAAAAACGTTTGCAAGGTTCGGGTTTGTAGTCGGGAGGGTCGGTTTTAGAAAACGAAGGGTTGAAAAGTGTCAACTTTTGCCGAAATTTTCCATGGCATATACCCCACCCCCTCCCCATACCCCCCTTACCCCCCCTCCTGAGGGGGGGGGGTACATGGATATAGGGTTATAACTGTATATATTTCCCCCTTACCCCCCATATTATATCACATATGGCATCCAATGTCAAGAAGAAAAATGTATAAATTTTTTTCAAAAAACCTCTTGACAAATCTCCTTCTCTCTAATCATGTTCTTTTCTCCCACCACAAAAAAGAGGACGGTGACAGACCACCCTCAGTCCATCACCGTCCATCAACCCAAATCCAAATCCTCTACGCTCCGAGCCGACGCGACAGGTCTCCAATCCTCTTGTAGAACCCAGCCGTGTGCAGTGACTTCTCCAGACCGAGCAGTTGCATATCTATGTGGTGGCACAGTTCATGCACGGCAGTTTCAAAGAAGGACTTGGCTGCGCGTCTCTGTCCCTTCATTGCGGTCAGGTTCCAAATCCTAATCTCTATCGCGCAGTTGCCGAGATGCTTGTAGTGGCCGAGCTTGCCGCCGCCGAACCGACCGTTGTCCTTTGTACTGTGGGGGCATGGGGTATCAACCACCACGACGCGGACGGAGGGGATGTGGAGTTTGCCGCACACATAGTCCACGAGTTCCTGCGTCTTGGACTGCCTGTAGTTTGCCGTGTCCCTCTTGGCTTCCACGATTGCCGAGCGGTAGGACGAGGACAGACGAGGGCAGTTGGGAATAGTCTCTATCGAGTTTGACTGTATGTAGTCAGCCGAGGAAGATGCCGAACCGCCGAAAGACCTACGAAAGAAACGAGCCATTTGTTGTTTTCTCCTTTGACTGTTGTGTCCTTTGAACGCCGCCTATTATATCATAATAGGGTTTCCGTGTCAAGGGGGTCATGGAAATAAAAACAGGATTGTGAAAAAAGTCGCCTTACCCCCTTGACAAAACATCTTCTCTCCAATCCTGTTTTCCTTTTACATAAAATGAAAAGGGGGTGGCTATTCGGCCAGACCCCCTTTGTCTGAAATCCTACTGTTTCAAATCCCCCTGTTGGCTATGTCCTCCACCCACCCCTTGAACTTCTCAATGTCCTCGTCCGTCAGGTTGTCGGAGAAGCAGGCACCCGTGACGCTTTCCGTGCCGTCCTTCTCGTATTCCTCGTATTCCTCGGTTGTCATGTCCCTCTTCTCGTCGGCAATGCCGTATGCCGCTTCAAGCAGGTGGCAAAGCCATTCCTTCCAGTCAATCTTGTCGTTCATTTCTCCATTTCCTCCGCTTGGTTGTCAAAACGGCTTGACAGTCTCGCCCTCGCCCTCGGTGTCTGTCACCTTCGGCTGGTGGAACTCCGCCACGGTGTCGGCGCAATGCCTGCACACAAGCAGTCTCCCTCCCTCCACGGTTTCAACCTCCACGGAACGCGCCATGTCCTCGCCGCCGCCACAGTTTCCGCATACGAACTCCATCGTGTACACTCCTTTCGCTTCAGGCCGCAATGACGCGGTATGACATTATAATCCGTCCGCCCTCGCCATCACCGGAACACTCGTAGGAAAGCGCAAGCCCCTTTTTGGAAAGCCACGCGGCAATGGCTCTGTTCGCTTGGCAGAAGCCCTCGTATCTGTCGGGCTTGTAGTAGAACAGAACATTCAGGAAGTCGCAGAACTCGTCCGTGGGGTCTTCCTCGTTCTGATGCGGACAGACCTCCACCTCAACCTCGTTTGTCTTGGCGATGCGCTCCGCGAACTGCGAAACTTCGCGCAGTCCGCCTGCAATCTCTATTGCTTCCTTCGCTCTCATTGTCGGTTCTCTCCTTTTATGTCCTTGAAACGCCGCCTATTATATCATAATAGGGTTTTCGTGTCAAGGGGGTCATGGAAAGTTTTTTGAAAAAACCGAAAAAACCGCCTTACCCCCCTTGACAAAACAGCTTCTCTCAAATGGGATTTCGCCAAAGGGGAAACGGCGGAACGGGTTTCAACCGTCCCGCCGCCGGTTCAGTCAGTCGAACTTCTCAAGGTTCACCTGCTCCAACCGCACCCTCAACAGGGATTCCGTGGGGTTGATTATGTCCCATTTGCCGATTCTGATGTTGTGCGCCGCGACAATGCACTCGGCAAGGTATCCGCCCGCATAGCCGTACTTGCTCTGCGGGTAGATTGAGTCCCAGAACTCAAGTTCCTTTTTCGTGAAATCGTTGTTCAGCGGCACGGGCGCGTTCGTCCCCTTCTCGTAAACCTCCATGCAACAGCCGACATACTTGATTTTCCACTCGCAGTTCCTCAGGAACACCGGATTGGGTTCTGCGGGCTTCGGCTTCTCCACGGGCTTCTCCCTGCGGCTCTTGGGCTTGCGCGGCAGTCTCTCCCGCACCACCTCAAAGGTCGGGTAGCCGTATCTCTTGCTCAAGGCTCTCTTTATCTCCCTTGAAGTCAGCGGCGGGATGTTCCGTCCGTGGCTATCGGTTTCAGGCATCGTTGCGATGACAATGTACTTCACGGTTCTCATCTGCGTCTCTCCTTTGGGTGTCTCTGAAAACGCCGCCTATTATAACATAATAGGGCTTTCGCGTCAAGGCCGTAAAAAGATTTTTTTTTTTGAAGATTCCCCTTGACAAATCCACTTCTCTCAAGCATGGTTTCGCCGCACACAAAAACGAAACAAAAACAAAACAGGGGACGGCCTTTCAGCCGTCCCCCGTCTGTCCGCTCCGCGCCGTGGCCTTTACGCCACACGCAGTATGCTTTCAACGCCGTAGGTGCGCCATGTCACGCCGTAGGGGTTCGCGGACGGCTTGTCAAGGTAGTTGGCCTTCAAGTCCTCAATCTCCGCTTCCGTGGCTTCGCGTCCGTCAATCAGATAGGTGCGCTTCACGCCGCCGACCTTATCCACCGCGATGTAGAACTTCCCCTCCACCTTGTCGGCTTCCATGAGCCACTTGCTACCGCCGACATAATGCTTGCCAGACGGCTTCTGCGCCACGAAATCCCGCTCTTCCCCCCTCCGCTCCTTCGCGTTGTTTACGGCGTTTTCGTAGGAGACGCCGAGCATGGCGGAGAAGGTGGAGCGAATCTGCACCGTGAAGGTGGTAGGCTCTTTCGTGGTGCGGTTCTTTTTCGTGAGGTGCGGCGTGGTGAGCGTCTCAAAGCCGTAGAACGCGCCGTTCTGGCGATTGAGTTTTGCGACTGCCGCGATGATTTCGTCCTTTGTCATTTTCTTTTCTCCTTTAGGGGTTTGGGTTGTTTGTCTGTTATGTCCTCAAAACGCCGCCTATTATAGCATAATAGGGTTTCCGTGTCAATGGGTTCGGCGAAAAAGTTTGAAAAAGTTATCTACAGGTTGTGAACATTCTGTCGGCAACCGAACCTCCGCCACGGAGAAGCCGTCATGTCAAGCGAAATCTGCGGAAAAATCCACACGGCAAAAACGCCGTGTGGTATCTTGGGAATGTGCGTGTACGGTCACGATGCTTGGTATATCACATACATCTTGTTCCACTTGCGACTGTCGGCAAGAGCCTTGACGAACAGATGCCCATGTCGGTCAGAACTTACGCGAATGTATGTCCAGCCCTTGTCAATCATGCCGCCGACAACCTGCCCGACATATCGGGAGAGATACTGTTTCGCTTCAAGTCTGGTGTCCCAGTGGCCGTCAAGATGCAGTACGCCTGTCTTGTAGTCCGTGAACGAGCGGTGGATGATATGTTCGCTTGAAATGCACTTCCCGCTTTTGAAATAGCCCTCTTCGTCTGTAGGCCCAATGTCCGAATACTCGCGGATGAGCCACTTCTTAGACTGCTTCTTGGACAACGCCGCTTTCGTCTTGCGCGTCTTGGCCTTTGTGGTTTTCTTGGTCATGGTTTCTCCTTTGGGTTGTTTTGAAAACGCCGCCTATTATAACATAATAGGGTTTTCGTGTCAAGGGGTTCCAACAGGATTTTCATGGATATTTTCTGGCCGCTTCTGAAAAACATCCCCAAGCCCGTCCACAGAGAAGCCGTCTTGTCAAGAGGCTTTTTGAAAAAAAAAGAGACGGCGCGAACGCCGTCCCAGACCGATTCAGGCCGCCGCGACCCACATCGGGTTTCTGCTATAGCCGCCTTCAAGCCGTGACGGAAGATAGCGGAGTTCCTTGTGGAGTTCTCCGTATCTACGCGCCGCTTCCTCGCGCACAACCTGAAAGTGGGCATAGAGGGAAAAGTCCTTCAACTCGTCCTCGGTGGCGTTGTCAAAGGCCAACTCCATGAGAAGTTGCGAAATGTTGTCACCGATTCCCCTGTAATACGAAATCACCAGGGAGATTCTGTCCCAACCGCCGCGCCAATGCTGACCCCAAATGTCCACGGGGCCGTGCTCCAGCATCAACCTCGGCTCTTTCAGATATTCCTTCGTCCTCTTGAACATCGCGTCATGGTTGCTTGTGGTGTTGCCCGTGTTCACCCAGTCCCGACCCTCGCAACTGCTGATAATGTCATTCAGATACTTGTCCGTTATGTCCTCAATCTTCATTTTTCGTTCTCTCCGTTCGTTGTCCTTGAAGCTGACGGCCTACCGACTGCGGCGAAGTTTGGCCGCTTCGCGGGAAAGCCTGCGCCACTCGCGCAGAAGCCGCGTTTCACAGATTGAAAAGTTCCCTTCTGGGGACGAAATGCAATCCAACTTTTCAATCTCCATCAGGCGAAGCGCAACCTCAACGCACTCGGCTCCAAACTTCTTCTGCTCCGGAGTGGAATCCGCTCCCGCTCCGTTTATGCCGTACATTGCGAACTTGAACGCCAAATCGTTCGTCCTGTCACGCGAACGGTCTGGGCGGTTCTCCCTGCGAATGTTGAAGTATGCCGCGATAGCATCAAGACTGCGGAATCCCGCAAGCCATCCCTGCATCACGGAAAGCACAAGCCATTCCTCAAAATCGTCCGTGTGTCCGCCATCCTCTGGGACAGGCTCCAGACCCGTTTCCTGCTCGTATATGTCAAGCCACAGGTTCTGCATATCCTTGCCGATTACCGCATCAAGCAGTTCTTCGTGGTTCTTGAAAGATGAATCCATCATTTTCTTTTCTCCTTTGGGTTGTTTTGAAAACGCGCCTATTATAACATAATAGGGTTTTCGTGTCAAGGGTGTCCACCGAAATTTTCTGTTTTTTTTCCTCGGTTGCCTGTCCTGTCCGCAGAGAAGTGGATTTGTCAAGAGATTTCTCAAAAAAAAACAAAAAAAGCGGCGGCGCACCAGCACCGCCGCACCCTTTGGAGATGATTAAATCCTAATAGGCCGAAGTATCGTCAAACATTTCGTAGATGTCCACGCCCTCGGTATCCTGACCCTCGTATTCCTCAAGTTCGTCCTCCGCTCCGCACTCGGGGCAGACGAGAACGCCATCCTCGTTTTCCTGACAGTCCGACTGCACGACATGGCCGCAACAGTTGCACCACATTTCGTAGGTTCTGCTTCGTGGCATTTTCTTTTAACTCCTTACATTTTGCTGATTTTCACGATGACTGCTACACAGAGAGCGACAAACGCAGGTTCAAAAAGCGATGCTATGACGATTGGTTCCATGGGTTTCTCCTTTGTCCCTTAAACGCCGCCCATTATAGCATATCGCAGTTTCAAAGTCAAGGGGCTACATGGACTTTTCTGATTTTTTTTTCGGCAAGTCCAAAAGCCCGTCCACGGAGAAGCTGACCTGTCAAGAGGATTTTGAAAAAACAAAAAAAGTTGCGGCGGAAAACCGCCGCAACCGCCGAAACTCCATCACATTCTTCGCTTGACCCTGTTCCAGTATCTCTTCGTCTCGGCTTTCGCATAACCATCCGGTCCGCCGTTCCATATCCGCGCCCTGTCCTCGTTGGTCACGGCTCGCTTCAGCCGCTTCCGCGTTGCGTAGAGGTTCATGTAGCGGAGAAAAATCTCCTTCGACTTCTTTCGGCTGAACCTGTCGGCGTAGGTGTATTTCGTGCCGTATGCGCGGTTCACATCATCGACCACGGACTTCCTGATTTGAAGGCAACCGACCGACTTGCCGCCATCACCGACCGCAAAATCGTTTCCGCTCGATTCCACGGCTATCACCGCTTCGATGAGTTTGCCGTGCTTCTCCGCGCCGACTGCGGAAAAGGCAAGGATTCCAACTCCAAGCGCGATTCCCGCGATTTTTGCAATGCCTGTTTTCATGATTTCTCCTTTTTGTCCTTTAGATGCCGCCTATTATAGCATAATCGGTATTTAATGTCAATGGGGGTGCGAAAGATTTTTTCGTCTTTCGCTATCGGTCAGGGTCGGGGAAACTTGCGGATATGTAATCCTCCGCGAAATCGAAAAATCCCCATGTCGCGTCCCTGTCGATATGCCAACGCATCCAGCGAAGGTAAGCCCACTGTGTGAGCCTGTCGCTTTTCAGCAGACAGCCCACCCAATGAACGGACTTGTAGAAAAGCCGTCCCATGCCGCTCACTCCCCAATCGTTTCAAGCAGGTCGGAAATGACATTCTTCACGCCCAACTGCTTGGCGAGAAGCGTGACCACCTTCTGCGCCGCGTCCCTCGACAGTTTCAGTTCGATTTTCACGCCCTCATGCTCGACCTTCAGGCGAAAGCGGTTCTCGACCGCAATCGGACATTCCTCTTCGGTTTCGGTCGAAGCGGTGTAGAAGTTGAACATTCCGTATGTGTGGTGCATTGTTTTTCTCTCCTGTTGGTTGTTTTGAAAACGCGCCTATTATAGCATAATAGGGTTTTCGTGTCAAGGGGGTATGCCGAAAAAAAAAATCTTTTTTTTTTCTGCCGAAACCTCTTGACAAATCAGCTTCTCTCAAATACGGTTTACGCCTTTTTGAAAAGCGGCGGATTTCTCCGCCGCCGAGTTTCAGCGCATCTCCCACAGGTAGGCGTATTTGCGTTCCGCTTCCGCAGGCGTTCCGTAGATTTCATTGTACATGAGTGCGGTTTGCAGGAAGTCGCAGTAGTTGGAAAGCCAGTTCACGGCATCGCAGAGCCTTTCCACCGCGCAGTCGAAGTCTGGGTTTGAATACGCCCATATCTCCACCAGACGGCGTTCCGCCTTGCCGTTGCGCATCAGCGGCATTATCCTGCCGAGTATCACCGACCATGTGCGGTTCACCGTGGAGACATTCAGCCTTTCGAGAAGGGCGAGGGAAAGCGCGGCGAGTTCGATTGATTGCGATTCTTCGCGGTTCATGGTCACTTTCATTTTGATACCTCCCTTACTTTGCGAGACGGACGGAAACGATTTCAACGCGGAACGGCCAAGCGAGCGATTCAAGTTCCTCCGTGTTGCGGGCGTTCAGATAGCCAACGCCTGACTGATTGCCGAACGAGAAATTGAAGGTGTATTCTTTGAGCATTTTCTTTTCTCCTTTGATGTCCTTGAAACGCCGCCTATTATAACATAATAGGTCTTTCGTGTCAAGGGGGATAGCCAAAAAAATATTTTTTTTTTCTCTGACGGAAAACTCTTGACAAATCATCTTCTCTCAAATCGGGTTGTGCAGACTGCGGACGAAAAGAAAAGGCGGCGCACCCGCGCCGCCCCGTCTGCTCTTGGTGTTTGAATTACAGACTAAATGAAAACTCGCTCGTCCACGGTACGCCTGCCGCCTCTGTTGCGGTCTATGCGAGCCGCGAGGTTCTTATAGAGCCTGTCGGCCTTCTTGGTCTTGCCGCAGAAGAGGGACTTCACGCCCGTCTTGGCCTTTACGAAAATCTCCGCGAGATTGTGAAGCACCGACTGGTACTGATAAGACTCCCATGTGCGGTTGTAGTAGCAGGCTTTGGCCTTGAACTTGGGTTCGCCGTTCACAATCATCACCGCGTCATGGCGGAAGCCATAGCGGGTATCAACCGAACGGCAGTAGATTGTGGCGGTCTTGCCGTCACCGAGAGTTCCGAGATTTACCTTCTGTTGGGTCATGTTGTTCTCCTTTGCTTTTGTCCCTTAAACGCCGCCCATTATAGCATATCCGCGTTTCAAAGTCAAGGGGGAAATCAGAAAAACCTTAAAAAGTTGTGAACAGGTTATAAACAGGTTGTGAACAAAAAAAAACGCAAAATTGCGCTTGACACGGACGCTTCTCGCGTGTCGCGTTTTCGCTGAAAAATCCTCTTGACTTTTGCCCTTGGCCGTGGTATAATCGAAGGACGCGCAGAAAATCCGTCGAGAGCCGAGAGGACGCGGATACCCCCTCCGTCAATGGCGGAGAGGGTTCACCTGATAGAGGAAACGCCCCCAGAACATCAGGTAGGTCGCACAGAACGAGAGTATTTCGTATGGGGTCATGTCTGCCTTTCGCCGTCACCTTCCCTCAGTAGTTGGGGAAGGTGTTGTAGCCGAGAATGACGATGCTTGAGCCGTGCTCTTCGCGGACGCGCTGGAGCGCGTCGTGCAGGTTGTCCGCGTGGACGGAGCCGGTCTGCACTTCGGAAACCGAATGGGATGACTTGAACTTGAACTGGAACGTGTTCATTTTGATTATCTCCTTTTGTATCAAGACGAGAAACAGCCGTATGTCAGAGAGCCACGGTAATGCGTGGGGTCTTTTCAATGGGAAGGTCCCAGAAGCCGTCAGAGAAGAACGACCTGACGTGAGCGCAGGTCGTGTTGGACCTGTAGGACGAGAAGCGATGCTCCTTGCCCTTGGGGTCGATGCCGCCCATTATGGTGTCATAGGAGCGCAGATACTTCCATCCGCCCTTGACGATTACCTTTGCCTTTCCGTAGAAGGACTTGCGTCCGTTGCACGGCGTGAGGTCGTAGATTTCGGTGGTTCTTTTCATGTTGTCTCCTTGTGTCCCTTAAACGCCGCCCATTATAGCATATCCGCGTTTCAAAGTCAAGGGGTCATGGAAAGATTTTTGAAAAAATCGTAAAAGTCGCCTTACCCCCTTGACAAAACATCTTCTCTCAAGTGGCGTTTCGTGGCTGCGGACAAAAAATAAGGAACGGCGTCAGACGGATTGCCCCATCTGCGCCGCTCCGCGCTCTGTAATCTCCGTGGACGCGCTACCTCACGAAGTCCACCGTGTGCCAATCCACGGTTTCGTCTTTCCCGTCAAGTTGGTTTATCCGCGTAAGGGCTTTCGCCTTCTCCACCTGAATGTCCTCCGTCAAGGCGTTCTCCATCATCACAAGCAAATCATCCGTGTTCACGATGCGGTTGCCGACGCGCACCCACATATAGTCGAGATACTCCTTGTCGAGATAGGGGTCGTAGTCGTTCCAATAGTGCGGAAAAGCCCAGTTGAAGCAAAAACTGTGCCACTCGCTCTTGGACGGATAGTGGCCGTTCAGTCTCTTCCACAATCCCTTCAACTCTTCGTCGTTCATGACATGAGCCTTATAGACCATGTTCATTTCGTGGACGATTCTGCGGTTGAAGCCATAGTTTCCGTTCTTGCCTGCCATTTTCAGTTCTCCTTTTTTGTCCTTGAAACGCCATACATTATATCAAAACCCCCTTGAAAAGTCAAGGGGGCTGAATTGGAAAAAATGACTTTTTTACGATTCCCTCTTGTAGTTTCGGGATGCGGCGTGTATTCCATCCTTCATGTTCATGTGAAGGGTTGCCACGCGGTTCTCCAAGTTCTGTTGCAGTATGTCGAACAGTGCGGAAATCCAATCCTTCGTCGTGTCCGCGTCCTTTTGCAGTTCCGTGAGGGTCTGTAGCCGATTTGCCTCCGTTATGCGCTTGCGGTAGTCGTTGAACGATGCCGTGTTCGCAAAGCTATATCCAGACAGAGTTCGTCCCTTTTCTCCGCCGCCGCCAACCTCATAGGTCGAATTGCGCGAGGGAAGATAGGCATAGACCTTCTCAATCGAGACGCTTCCGTTGTGGTTGAACGAAATCTGGAAGAACGCGCCCTTGTTTCCCCCAATCTTGCAGAAGGTGCGGCTTGTCAGTTCGGGGAACAGTTCCTTGTGGGATGCGATGAGGTCGCCTATCGTGTTCATGGACGATTCCATGTCGTCAAGCGCGTCGAGACAGTATTTCCGTATCCTGTCGCATTGCTCCGTCATTTCCGCCATAGTGTCGCGCAAGTCCTTCTCTTCGCGGATGAGCGCGGTGATTTTGTCAAGCATTGCCTGTCGTTCTGGCTTCATTTGATTCTCCTTTGTGTTCCTTGAAAACGCCGCCTATTATAGCATAATAGGGTATCCGCGTCAAGGGGTCTGCCAAAAAAAAGGAAAATTTTTCCGCCGAAACCTCTTGACAAATCAGCTTCTCTCTGAAAAGGGTTTGCAGACAAAACAAAGAGCGGCGGATTTCTCCGCCGCTCCGTTTTCGCCGTCAGAGCCAACCGTATATGCCGCGCACAATGTCGGCAAGGGAGGTTGTGTAGCGGTAAAGGTCTTTTCTGGTGAACTCGCCCCTGTAAATCTTGTGCAGTAGCGGCTCGACATTCACGCCCTTCTTCACCATGCGGAACTCGATATGGTTCACGCCGTCATGGTGCGTTGCGTCCTTCATCACCTTCCGTCCCTTGACATAGATGCGGATTGCGTCCTCGTTTCCGCAAGACATGATTTCGTTCAGGTTGTTTCCGCACAACTTGTAGCCCCAAGTCCGTCCGTGCCAAAGCCCCATGTCCGCGATTGCGAGAACCTGTCCGTCAAGCGCACGGTCAAGGTTGTGCATTTCGCTGGCGAAGAAGTCGCAGTCGCAGTTTTCCTCTTCGTCGAACCAGTCGGAATCGTAGATTACGTGGGTTGTTTTCTCCATTGTTTTCTCCTTTACTTGTCAGCCTTGATTTCGTTTTCGTCAAGATACCACGGCTCGGTTTCTCCTTCGACGGCAACCTTGAACTTGCCGTCCGTGTCGCGTCCAATGACGGTGCCGCGAATACCGGCCATCACGAACTTCGTATTGTCACGCGGAATCGCTCCTGTCGTGATTACACTGTCTCCGTTTTTGAAAACTGCGTTTTCGTTCATCGCCATTCTCCTTTTGTCCCTTGAACGCCGCCTATTATATCATAATAGGGCTTTCGGTGTCAAGGGGGTCATGGAAGATTTTTCAGTTTTCCGTAAGGTCGAAGCCATCCTCAATGTCCACGCCGAACTGATTGATGCACTCGTCATGGGCGTAGGCTCTTTCGACATCTTCGTCCCTTCCCCATTTCTTCTCGTCATAGGGAATCGAAATCTTGTCCGTGTTCGTCTGCTCTTCTCCGCAGACCTTGTAGTTGGTCACTTCGAGGGTCATTTCGTTTCTCCTTTTCGTTCCTTGAAAACGCGCCTATTATAACATAATAGGTTGTCCGTGTCAAGTGGGTCGCAGAAGATTTTTTCGATTTTTGTCCCTTGACAAATCAGCTTCTCGGAGTAAAGGTTTCTTTCAAAAAAAAAACGCGGTGTCAGTCCGCGTCTTTCGCAAGCCGATTCAGTCTCCGCCTGTCGGTTGAAGCATACATATAGCAACCCTTGCACTTGTGCTTGCCGTCACCCTTCGGGTAGACCCTCGTTCCGTGGTTGTTTTGGATTTTGACCTTTTTAGATTGGCTTGCCATATTTCTGTCCTTTAATCGTGTTCCGCCGCTATCTCCTATCGGCATCCTCTTCCGTCATGGCTCACCAGCCCTCCTGCTTCAGCCGAAGTTTCAGCCGCGACCGCGTGTTCGCCTTGTCCTTTTTCGTCCTAATCGTGCGCGTTGCGGTCGAAAACGACGGAACGAAACGGACGGAACGAATGTCGATTGTCTTTTTCATGGTTTCTCCTTTATCCCTTGAACGCCGCCTATTATAACATAATAGGGGTGTCGGTGTCAATAGGGGAAACGCATTTTTTTATTTACCAATTATTCATTCCGTTGCGCTCGTAGAACTCGGCGCGGCGCATCACGGCAGACGGAATGTTCCAATGGTAGAACGGATGGTTGGCATCGTCAAGGTTTGTCTTGCCGTCCAACTGCCTAATCTGACCCGGCCTTGCGAACTTCGTGGTGACGAGCCGCCTTGTGCGGACATTGAACACGGCTATAATCGCGTTGTCCGTGAGGACATGGTATTCCGGACCGTTCACATGACCCTTGTCCCAATAAATGCAGGCTATGCGCTTTCCATATCCGCCGTTCTGCCTTATCAGCGCATCACGGCTACCGCGCTCCTGCGCATAGTGGTCGGTAAGACCGTTTTCGAGCATCAGTTCTTTTTCGTTTGCCATCTTCAAACTCCTTTTGTCCCTTGAACGCCGCCTATTATATCATAATAGGGCTTTCGGTGTCAAGCGGAATCTTTCATTTTTTTTTGTCGAAAAACTCCTTGACAAATCAGCTTCTCTCTGTAAAGATATTTAGGCGCAAAAGGGAAACGGAGCGAAAGCCCCGTCCCCTCGGCAAGTTTGGCCGTCCTTACTTGTTATCGTCCTTCACGGACAGTTTCGGGTAGGTGGTCTTGCGGTAGCAGTCATCCGTGATTTTGATTTTGAACTTCTTTTCGACCTCTTCCGCGAGAAGGGTATCGCGTGAAGCGAACGTGCGGCTTGCCGTGTAGTCCCCTGCGGCAATCTCGTTGCCCTTCTTTTCGTCCATGAAGGCGTAGATGGCCGCTTTCAGCGATTCCATGCGCTCTGCGATGGCCTTTCCCTCCGCGTTGATTTTGAAATACTCGGCGAGAACCTTCTCCGCCATAGCCATATCCTTGATTTTGTCGAACTTGATGTCCTTTTTAGCCATTTTGATGTCTCCTGTTGTTTTTGATGTCGGTGAAAGCCTTACTCGTCCACGGCGCGTTTCAGCCGTTCAAGAGTTTCGATATACCGCTCCAACTCTTCGATGTTGTCGAGGTGCATTTGTGCGGTCTGCTCGTCCGGAGAGCCGTTCGCCCACAGCCGCTCGTTCGAGATTGAGCCTTTCGTTTCCGCGATTTCCGCGTCATACATGGCTTTAAGCCATTCGCTGATGTTTCCGTTCATTGTTTTCCCCTTTTATGTCCTTGAAACGCCGCCTATTATATCATAATAGGGTTTTCGTGTCAAGGGGGTTTTTGATTTTTTCTTTACTCGCAGTCTCCGCTCACATCCTCCATGAACTGCGCCCAGTTGTATTTGAGGTTGTATGTGCCGAACGCGGTGAAATACCAACCGACAGACCATTCCCTGAACTCGTCCACATCCTCGCCGCCCATGTTCGCGTCTATCTTCTCTATCAACGCCCTGAATGATTGTCCCTTGTGTTCGCGCTCGTAGTCGTACCGAATGTCGCAGAAGTTGCCGACCATGCTCGTATCGTCCCTATGCACATAGGTGTCGAAACTCTTTATAGTCTCTTCGATTATTCCGTCCACATATTCGTCCATGTAATCGTCCGCGCAGTCCTTCATGTAGCGGACGTAATCACCAGCAGTCTCGTCCCATGACTCTACGGCTTCCCGCAAGGTTTCCTCTATCGCGCTCTTGAACTTCTGAACGTCGAAATATGGGCTTTTCTTTTCCGTGTCCATGATGCGTTCTCCTTACTCGTCCTCGTCCTCGTCCTCTTTTGGCTTGCCGTTTTCGTCAAGTCCCAAGGCTTCGTAGACCTGCGCTCGGTCGTGCCACAGATAGTCGTTGATTTCCGTGTCGGTAGGCGGCACTTCACAGTCAGCGAACATCATCTCCAGATGCTCCTGCAACTCGTCCATAAGTTCCGCGTCCTTGATATCCCGTATGGTGTCGCAAGCACCGCTCCACCACGGAAACTTCCAAACGTCCAACTCTGTCTGATAATACATTTGATTCTCCTTTGATGTCCTCAAAACGCCGCCTATTATAGCATAATAGGGTTTCCGTGTCAAGGGGTAATCTGAAAAAAAAAAACAAAAAAAAATGTCAAGAAAATGCTTGACAAATCCACTTCTCGGCTGATGCGCATTTTTTCGCATTGCCGCTTGACTTTTCATCCGCGTTATGGTAAGATTGTGGGCGTTTTTCAAAAGACAGAAAAGGCGCGACCGATAACGGACGCGCCAACTGTTCCAAGGCTCGGCAACGCCGCGCCCTATCCCCTTTTGCAATCCTCCGTGGGGGTATCAGCCGCTTTAGGCTCACCGCCCCACTTTGCAGTATCTGCGGCAGTTTCGGCCTTCTGCTTCGCCGCGTTTTCCGTCTCCTTGCGGATTCGTTCTGCGTTCTTCCGTTCCTGCTCTTCGATTTTCGTGTGATTCTTCATCATCCACTCCTGAAAGTCCCGTGGATGCCTGAACTCTGGGGAATACTGCGTCTCTCCCTTCTCGTTCCACCACACGTAGGTCATGTTGAAGTTCTGTCTCATGCTCCTAAACCCTCCATGTCATATCCGCTCATTGCGAAAACCGCCTATTCACATTGTATCTAATCCACATACAGCCGTCAGACAAGGCTCACCCTGTCCTCCAGCCAATGAAGGAAAGCGGCGGACAATCCACATTCCGGAGCGAACACGTTGTGCGTTGTGATGTACTCCATGTAAAGTTCCACAAGGTTCGGCCTGCCGGTCCTCTCGGCTCTGTCCGTGTTGTCCTCGTAGAACATGAGGGCGTATTCGTCGAAACCGCCGTTGTCCACGGTCACGACCTCCCAAAGCGGCATACATATTCCCTCCGCGCACTCGTTCGGTGTGCGCTCCCTAACCTGCCAACCCTCCACAACCTTCTCGTAGTAGGTGAAATTTCCGCTTTTGTCGAAATGCGGGTTCTTGAAGTTCCGCCTATACTTGCCTGCCGAATAGGGTTCCATAATCTTGAGCATTTCGCTCGCGCTGATTACCATGCAGTTCGCTTTCATGAAGTCTCCTTTTGTGCCTTAAACGCCGACCATTATACCATAACTCGGCTTTGATGTCAATCCCAATAATTCGCCACGTGTCCGCATTTTGAGCACTCTCCGCCCTCCCATCCGTCGAACGAATGGCAGTTCGGGCAATACGGCATATCAACCCTCTTCCAATGCTTCAATCCCTGTTTCCTCGCCCATTCCTCGAATAACTGGCTTTCCTGCCGCCCAATGAGATAGGCGCGTGAGTTGTAGTCGCTATAGTGGAAGTCCTCGCGCTTTGTCTCGTCATTCTTCGGTTCGGGCTTCTTCGGCGGAATCACCTTTCCGTTTCCGTATGCCGTTGCTATTTCGTTCAGCACCTTTTGGCTCACGTCATCCTCGCTACAGGAGAACTTGCAGTTGGGGTAGTTTGAGCAACCGACGAACACGCCGTACTTTCCACGCCGCTCCACAAGTGCGCAACCGCATTTTGGGCAACGTTCGTAGTTGTGCGGCGGCTCGATTTCACAATCGTCGTAAAGGCTCATGGCTCAACTCTGCAAATCGGGAAAGACCGTGCTTGTGAAATTGTCGCAATGCCCAAGCACCTCGATTGAACTCCGCGCAGGGCCGTTCGCCCCATAGTAGAGGATGCGGTGGCTCACTGGGGAGAAAATGCACAGTTTGCACGAATCTCCACTGCACTCGTAAACGTAGCCAACGACGATGATGTTGTCCTGTCCGTCGTAGCGGATGATGTCCCCTACGCGAATCCTGTTTTTCGTGTCGCTCACTTCCTGTTCCTCCTACGCGCAACCTTTGCCGACTTCTTCGCCTTTATGCGCTTCTCGGCTCTCTGCTTCTCGCACCGCGTCCTCATCGGACCATACACGTCAAGCGCGTATGCTATGCGGCTTCTTCCAAAATCGCTCCTTCTCGACATTTCAACTGCTCCTATTTTGAACTCTGTTGTCCCTTGAACGCCGACCATTATACCAAAACCGCCTTTCAAAGTCAAGGGGTCTGAACAAAAAAAAACATTCATTTTTCTCTTGACATTGCAGCTTCTCGGTATATTGATTCCGCAATATGACAAAAGGAGACGCACCTTTGTCGGGTGCGTCTCCGGGGGTTTTGTGCGTGTCGTGTTGTGTTGTGTGCGTGGTTGCACCGTCCCGTCAGAACGGGAAATCGTCAGGGGTAAACTCCGTGCCGCCAAACTCCGCTTCAAGTTCCTCGTCCGTGATTAGAGAGTCCGCGTCAGCAAGTTCGCCGTATGATACGCCTTCGCTTTCGGTCTTTCGCGTCAGCAAATCCTGTTTCAGCATCAGCCGCTGGTCTCGATTGAGGTCTTTCAGTCTCATTTTCTCTCCTTTAGCGATTCGTGAACGGCGAAACGGCAATCCGCGTATTCGTAGTGTCCTGTGAAGAAAAGCGCGTTCCAGATGTCACCATAGCAGTTCTTCAGGCTTCCGCGCCCTCCGTTTTCGCCGTCACCGTCCCCAAGTTCGCGGATTATGCAGTCGGCAAGGAATGTGCAGGCTTCGTGCTTTTCTGCGGGCATACGGTAGAAGAGTATGGTTTCCTCTCCGTTCTCCTTGACAAGATAACCAGAGACAATGTATATACCGGCCATCACTTCACCAACCTTTTCATTGAATAGGTCATGCCAAAACCATTGTGGCAGAACTCGTAATCGTTGGTCAGTCTGTTCCCGACATACTCCGAAAGGGCTTCCTCGTTGAGAAGCAGGTCTCCCGTGTCGAAATCCTCGCACAATATCCCTTCGTCAATAAGGGTTTTCTTGTCAAACTCGTAGTCCACCGCAGCGGGAAGTTCAGGCTCTCCGTTCTCCGCGTCCACGTCCTCTGGGTCAATGTCCCAGTCGATGTTCGTGGCGGAAACTTTCACAATGTCGAAGTTGTTGCTGAATGTAGGCATTTGTTTTCTCCTTTTGTCCTTGAAACGCCGCCTATTATAGCATAAACGGCTTTTCGTGTCAAGTGCGTTTGCAGAACTTTTCCCAATTTTCCACGCCAAGCACCTTTGCAGTCTCCGCAAACGCATGAAACCAGAACTTTTCTCCGTTTTCGTCCTCGCACATGAGGGCTATGCCGTCATTTCGCGGACGGACGGCGAGACGGGACGGGTCGCACCATCCAACCGCGCTCTTCTTCACCGCCTTGAAGTAGTTGTCCTTCTCGAAAATGTCGGGATACATCGAATGGAGAAGGCCGAGCCTGTCACCGAAGTTCAATTCGTACCGCTCGTATGTGAACAATTCAGGATTCAATTCCGGCAACATGGCTCAAAACTCCTTCGGCCACCCATCGTCACCCTCGCAGTTGTAGTTGAGGGGTTCCGCGTCCACATAGTCCATCTTGGAAAGGTCTGCGTCCCCAAAGGCTTCGATAGCCGCTTCACGCGCTTCCTCAGGCGTCTCCGCTTCGACCTCGACCGTGATTCTTCCGTCCACCTTCATGCTCACGCTGAACTTCTTTTTCATGGTTTTCTCCTTTAGATGCCGCCTATTATAGCACAACAGGATTTCAAAGTCAAGGGGGATGCGAAAGAAAATCAAAAAAAAGTCTTTGTTTTCTCTTGACAAATCCTCTTCTCCGTGGAGCGGTTGCGCATTTCCAATAAGAAGGACGCGGCGCAGTCCACGTCCTTCGGCTATCGAATCTCTTACGAGCAATCAGCTTCTCCGTCCTCGTCCGTGTAGCCATGCCCCTCGTCAGGCGTCGTGTAGAAGGCCGGAATCTGCTCCCAATCTGGATTCAATTCGGCGCGTTCCACGGCAATCTGCCGAGCCTGCTCGTAGTCATCCGCTTCGATGCCCTCGAAGGTCATCGTCTTTTCAAGCGTCACGTCAATGTCGAATTTCATGGGTTTCTCCTTTTGTCCTTGAAACGCCGCCCATTATATCAAATCGCGGAAACATTGTCAAGCGGCGGAAGCGAATCAAGGTCGAAAATGTCCCATACGCAACCGCTTTGCCCAACCACCGCCCACACCTCTCGCTTCGCAAGGTCGAACTTCTCGACCCCAATCCCATTTCCCACAAGGTTGTCATGGTACGATGCCATGTCCTCTCCGACGAACTTCGCCGCCTTGTCCTTGTCTGGGTATCTGCCGAGAAGCCGCGTGTGTCCGTCGCAGGTCTCGCCATAGTCTGTAGCAGTCACGATAAACATGGTTTGTCTCCTTTGTGTCCTTTAGATGCCGCCTATTATAGCAAAACAGGATTTCAAAGTTAAGTGTCAATTTTGGAATAGTGGATGATTGTGTAGTCCCTCGTCACGCCGTTCTTGTTCTTGTCGGTTCTCGTCTCCGTCCGTTCGTGCCTGTAGCCGCGTGGAGAGCAGTAGCAACCGTAGTATGTGTTTCTTGAAACGCGCCGTCCGTCCACATAGTAGTGCGTGGCGTACATCATGCTTATACCGTTGAAAAGGGAAAAGTCGATTATCGTCACTTTCATACCGTAATCTCCCTCTTGTGAATCTGCCATTCGATTTCGCAAATCACGCTTTCGGCCTTCCAGCAGTTTTCGCACATCTTGTCGCAATCTGCAAAAAGGATGCCGTACTTTTCCATGTCCTTGCACATGAAGTCCATGGCTCCCTCGTAGTAGGGGAACACTTCGACCAGCGTGTCTATCCCCACGCCGATTGCGGTCAATACGTAAATCGTCTTTTTCATATCATGTCCTCCGCCAATGCGTCCGTGTCCTCGATAATGTCCTCGATGCGGTCAGATACGCCAATGTTCTTCAAACTCTTGCAGAAGTCGATAATGTCGTCAAGTGTCTCAAAATGCTTGTCGAAACCGTAAACCGCGTCCACGAACATATCGTAGCATTTCGCTCCCTTCTTCGTAAAGCACTCGATTACCTCCCCCTCCGCGTTCTTCTTGACGCGGGACAGTAGAAGTTTCTGCTTCTTTCCTCCGTTGAAGAAATTGGCGAGAAGTGCTTCCAGATTTGTCGCTTCCTTGCTCATGTCGTTCTCCTTTTGTCCTTGAAACGCCGCCTATTATAGCACAACAGGATTGTGAAGTCAAGGCCGAAACGAAAGAAAGTCAAAAAAAAAACTTTCAGAAAGTCCTTGACAAATCAGCTTCTCTTTGGTAGGAATGTGCTTAAAATGAAATGGGGTGTGTCATTTTGACACACCCCAACTTCGTCAGTCGGCCAGAAGTTTATCAATCTCGGCCAAGTCCTCCGCGCTGATTTCATTGTAGAGCCACGAAGAGCCATACCGATAGCCGTGGTCGGTGTAGCACCGCCGCTTGCGCAACATCTTGCAGACCTCATCGAAGTCGAAACGATGCCCCTTGTCGAGCCACTCGTGGACGATTGCCGTCTGCTTGGGCGTTCCGGCCTTCATGTCATTGCAATGATTCCTGCGCCAAAGTTCAAAAATCTTCATGTAGAGTTTGTTTTTGCGCAGTACGGGACACAAGACGAGAATATCATCAATGCACTGTCCGCAGATGTAGTAGTCCGTCCGCGATGCGTTCCAGATGCCACCTTCTGCGGCGAACACCGGCCGACCCTTTTCGTCATTGCGGAGTTCTATTTCAAGTTCGACCTCGTTCACGCGGCGGTTGCTGTAGATTGCAAATTTGCCGAACGAGATTACCTTGTGGCGGCGGTTGGGGTGGAGAAAATCCTTCATGCTCATCGTTTTTCCCTCCTTACGATTCGATTTTGAGAATCACGTCCAAATCGCTTGTGCAGTCCTTGAACTGCTCAAACCACGGCGAAACGTCCTCGCCACGCGCTTCCGCTTCTCTGATTGAGCGGCCAAGCCGACCATAGAAGCCCTGCGAACAGGCGAAGGTGTCAATGATGTCCATAACTTGATTTTTAGTCATTTTGTTTTCTCCTTCTGTTGTCCTTGAAACGCCGCCCATTATAGCAAATCGGATTCCCAAAGTCAATCCCCAAAACGAAAAATCCTAAAAAAGTTATGAACAGGTTATGAACAGGTTGTGAACAGGAAAATAATTTCATTTTCCATCTTGACACGGAGACTTCTCCTGCCTATAATTTTGGGGCGAAGGGAGAAATGGTCAGCAGAAGACGCTTTCGATTAGGTCGAAGATGAAGTCAACAATGCTAATGAGCAAATCCACTCCCATAAGCACAAACGCGATGAGCAACTCTATCAGAGCAAGTACGAAATTAAACATTTTCAGGCCACACTTTCCTCAAATAGCCGCCTTTGCACTCGGTTTGAACGGAGCCGAACGCCTTTTCGCACCATTTTCTGCCAAGTTCGCATTTTTCGCAGGCGTTTTGGCTGTTTTCACCTTCGGCAAAGCCAATCAGCTCATAGCAATCCTCGCCAATGTTGAAATAGGTAATCTTGTCTTTGTCGTATCCCATACGTGTACGTGCGTATGCGCGTGTGCGCGTTGTATCAAAACGGCATACAGCCACAGACGAACTACTCTTCGTCCTCGTCATCTTCCTCGCAGACGCACATAAAAAGGCTTAGCGGCAGGAAGATGTCCGAAATCTGTGAGGACAGCCACTCCGTGAACTTGTCAAGCATCTGCCGAAACCTCCTCTTCTCCATCCCAATCCTCAAAGCCATCCCTCATGCGTTTCAGCACGTTTTCGGGAACATCGTGTATGCTTCCATACGACGTGTTGAGACGTATCACCTTGAACGGCTGGTTGGTGGACGCGGCAAGGTTCTGATAGACCTCTATGAACTTCCTGTGGACGAAGGTGTTTGCCACAACCACGTCCATCCCCTTCAAGGCGGACAGGGTTGCCATGCCTACGCACCACTCAATCGCTTCCTTCTGCCGCTCCACGTCGAACTTGTACTTTCCGTCGCGCACATGAAACATATCGTTTTCAAGAATGAGCGCGTTTGGAAAATGCTTTTTCGCGTAGGTGGACTTCCCTGCTCCCGGCAGTCCTCGTATAACGACAATCATGGCGTGTCTCCTTTTGTCAGAACATATTGACGGTAATCGTATCGTCCGTAAATCGAAAGCCGAATCCGTTTCCCTCCACCATGCAGTCCCAATCGCAGAGGTCGGAGAAATCGAAGCCCTCCGTGCGCTCAAGCACCATTTCGACCTCATCGAGAAACTTGTCCTTGTGGACTATTCCGTTGTGGCCATCTATCTCGACACCTCCCATCCGTATAAGATGGCTCAGGTCCATTTTCAGCTCGACCTTTTCAGGCGAACCGCAATCCTCTCCAAACTTGCCGTCGTCGAATTTGATGTTGCAGATGGTGACTTTTAGCTTGCACAGGCTCATTTTGTTCTCTCCTTTGTTGTCCTTGAACGCCGACTATTATAGCAAATACGCCTTTCAAAGTCAAGGGGCAAAATGATTTATTTTGCGGACGAGTAGAGTTCGGACGAGTAGAGTACGACGGGTTCTATCTTCCAAGCAACGTCTCCGGCCGAGTATTCCATGAAGTCCTCATGCCACTGTATGTCACCGAAATTGCTTGTGCCGTCGGCCATTATGCAACGGATGATGTCAACGTACATGGATGTCTTGGCGGCGTCCAGCGAATCATACGCAGACACGCCGATTGTCTTTCCGTTGCTGGTAATCGTCAGTACAAATACGTTTTCCTTCTTGTGAATTGCCATTGGTTTTCCCCTTTTGTGGTTTTGGTATCGTTTCCTGCCGCTATACTGCGCAGACAACTTCGTAGTTCAAATCCGTGGTATTGCAACTGCCATTATCGTCGAACTCGTGGATTCGCAGTAAGTCCAAGGACATTTCACCTCCGCAATGCCGAGCAAGAGCGGCTGTTGTCTTGACAAGTTCGCCTATAATCGGGAAATGCTCGACAAATACTCCGTTGACGTATTGGCCGCTTTGCCCCTGAATTGGAATATATGCGTGAAAATCCATTGGATGCAGAAACACGTTGGCGGATGTTGAAATCAGATGGTCGGAACCGGAAAAGCCGTTTTCGTCGCGGAAGTAGTGCCAAAAGATGCCCGTTCCCTTCTGGGACAGATATTCGCGCCATTTATTGGCGGTAAAGGTAGTCCATCCGTTTCCCCATTCGTACAGTCCGTGAAAAATTCCACGTATTTCGATTATGCGATGGCTTTTTCCCATGACGGCTACTCCTTTCACTCCGCTTCCTTGAAAATGTCCTCTGGCTCCATGAACGACATGAACTCGTCCCCAAAGCCGTTCTTCTCCACGGGGTCGCACTCCATGTCCTCGTCTGGATACTCCAACTCGTAGTCCCTCGTCTCGTAGGTGACGTTGCCCTCGCTGTCGCAGGTTGCGTGTTCGGCAAAGCCAAAACCCGGTTCCGTTGCGAACAGTTCAACGCCTATGCCGAGAAGCGGAGCAAGGTGGATGAGTCCCGTGATGTGAGCCGTTCCGTGGATTGGCTTGTCAAACTTGTCCCTCATGCCCTTCGTGCCGTCAGGCTTCGTGTATTCCTCCTGCTCAAAACCCTTCACGATAAGGCGGTTCGGCTCGTCCTGCTGATAGAACCAATCTCCGCTCGACCATGCGGATTCCGTGTAGAAGTCCGCAACCCAAAAGCCGCCCTTCTTCCGCAGTTCCACCGCTTCTGAAAAATCGCGGACGCGGTGGCAGAAGAACTCCTTGTCCTTGTAGTTCATAATCTTCGCAAATCGGTTGATAGCCCTCTTGGACTTCGACACGACACGCATCTGACCACAGCAACAGTTAGCCATTGTTTTTCTCCTTTTGTCCTTGAAACGCCGCCTATTATAGCACAACAGGATTGTGAAGTCAAGGGGGTTCAGCAGGATTTTCAAAAATATCTGTGGTTGCCAGACTTATCGACAGTTCCGGAGCATTTCACCTCGACATCATCCGTGGCTTCAAATCCGTCCGTCCACACGCAGACCTGTCCCATGCTGATGATTTTGTTCATCTTCTTCTCCGCGTCCTTTCTGGAAGCGGCTTCGATTTCATAGGACTTCGCAACGTCCCAATGGACATCCACGACAAACGTGCGGGTTTTCCTCTTCGACTGCTCCCTCTTCTTCTTCTTCTTCTTCCGCTTCGCAATCCCCTTCTTCAACTCCCCAAGAAGAAACGCGAGGATTTCAAGGGAATCCTCCAAGCCGTTGCGCACCGCCTTCACCACCATCTTCTGTCCCCACCCCTCGAAGTCCGACGTATAGCCGTTTGTGAGGAACTCTGACGGACGGCCTTTCAGACTACTGCGGATGATGCCGTCGTTCGCCGTGGACCAATACCATGCGCTCTTGCCTGTCATGGCTTCCCATTCGTACTCGATGTTGCAGGCAAGGTCGTTTTCGCCGCCCCATACCGATTCGCAGATTTCATACTGCTTATGCGTCACTTCAAAACCGCACCACTTCATGTTGATTCTCCTTTTTGTCCTTGAAACGCCGCCCATTATAGCAAAACCCCCTTGCAAAGTCAAGGGGGTCTGCGAAGATTTCTGATTTTTTTCCTGAATCAGTTGTCGTTCAAGCATAGGCGGGTAGGCGGGTTGTTCGTGAAGAAGGCGAAGAAGTTGCCGAAAAGGTGAACCTTCTTGCCCTCTGCTCCGTCCTCCACTCCCTCTGCCGCCTTGTACATCGCATCGCAGAACTTCCGCTTGTCCTTGAAGCACAGGCCATCCTTGCCGTTGCAGAAGTCCCACACGGCATTGATGCACTCCTTCTTGGTAGAACCGCGAATGACGCTGTGCGCGAAGGACGGCACTCCGCTGTTCACGTAATCCTCCCATTCGCCAAGAGCGAAACCGATGACCGCGTGGAACGATTCCTGATTCTCGTTCGCCCTCTTGACAACCTCTTCATACACCTTGACAATCCTGTTCGCACGGTCGGTTGCCCAATCATGGAACTTTATCTGCTCGTCGATTTCGCCGTTCACGATTTTCTCAAGGTCGAAACCTCCGCGTCCGCCGATTGCTTCGTCGAACTGCTCCACGACGGAATCCCAAGGAACGATTTGGTTCAGTGCGTCTGGATAGGGAATTTCCTCCATGACCTTGCAGGTGCCGCCGTCCTCTCCGTCGCAACCCGTGTTCCACATCTTCAATGCGGTGACGAGCTTGTTGTAGTTGATTGGTACTTGGAACTTCATCTTCATGTCTTTTTTCTCCTTAGTGTTCGTTTACAAAACGGTCTTTGTTGCAGGCTTTCATGGCTTCCTGCACCAATTCCAATGCGTCGTTGAGACAAGTCTCGACGGTATCGCGGTCTTCCGTGTAGTCCATTGCCGAAACCTCGTCACGAACCGAGAGCAAGGAGTTCTCGATGTCGTTCAGTTCATCGTATTCGGCCATCAGTTCAGCGTCGTTTTTCATGGTTCTTCTTTCTTCAAGAGTTTTTGTAGAGTTCAGTGTCAATCAACGCATATCCAATAGCTTGCAGAACAATGATGGCTTCATCCGGCTCAATTCCATTGTCAATGAGAATCTGCTCGGCTTTCTTCACATTGCTGGTCTTGATTTCATAGTTGACATCAGCTACAACTTCATCTTTGTTCATGGGTTTCTCCTTTTTGTCCTTGAACGCCGCCCATTATAGCACAACAGGATTGTGAAGTCAAGGGGACTGACGAAGATTTTTCAAAAAAAAAACTTTCAGAAAACCCTTGACAAATCAGCTTCTCTTTGGTCGAGAAGAGTTTGAAAAAAAAAATAAAGGGGACTGACGGCGTGTGTTGTTCAAGGAGAGCCGTCAGTCCCACGCAACGTCCGCCCGCATGGATTAGCGGGGAGAAAACGCGGACTTGCGTCAAAATCTTCGCATATTGTACCAGACGAACGCAAAGCAGGCAATGACGATGAGCAACTGAATCCAGAACGGAGCGAGAACCCACCACCAACTCCAGCCGATTGTTCCGCAGAGTTTCAGTATGATGAAAACGATTCCGAGCAGGTCGAGTATTGATGTGTGTTTCATTTTATGCAGCCTTTCCGTAGGTGTAAGAAATCTCTCCGCGAAGTTCGCAGTTCACGTATTCCGCCTGTTTGAGGAACTGTTCAAGTTCGCCGATGTGATATGCGATGTCGGTCTTTTCAAGGCAACCCCGCGTGTTCAGGTAGCCGACCTGACGGCAATGCGCACCGTCTCCCCATGCGTCGAAGAAGCAGGTTCTACCTTGGTGGCGGACAACCATCTTGTCCCAATGAACCACCTTTGAAGGCCCATCGCCGTCTCTGCCGCCGACCCACATATACGTGGGACTGTAGTTGCTCTGTTCGCTACTCATCGTTTCTCCTTTTGTTGTCCTCAAAACGCCGCCTATTATAGCACACTCCGCAGTTTCTGTCAACAGTCTTTTTGAAAAATCGTCAGACCGAATCAGGCTCGTTCCCTGCCGAAAATCGCATAGGCGAGCATACGGCAGTTTTCCCTGATGTACCTCTCGACCTCCCAATCCATAGAGGGTGTCGGGAACTTGTCCTCCAAGATTGCGTTGAACTTGTCAACCCATTCCTTCTTTACGCCCAAATCGTCATAGAGTTCAGCGGTTCCGTCTGGCGCGGACGTTCTGTCCTCTCCCCCTATCAGATTATAGAGAACGTCAATCGGCTTGATTTCCTCTGTATGCAGTATTGTCATGGCAACAACTCCTTTCAAAGTGCGATTTTCACGTACACGCCGACATTCTTCGTGTCGGCCTTGGCCTGTTCTCTCTTGTTTGCCATTCCGCGAAAACTCTCAATGCGAGACTTGATGGCTTCCTGCGCAGAATCCCACAGGAACTTCGTCTGCGACTGCGAGTTCTTGGCGAGAAAGTAGATGTACCGCCACGTTTCCGCGTTGTACTTTCCGTCAAGGTTGTATTGCGGCGCATTGTGCTTCGTGAGAGAACTGCTTGAGCAGATTCTGTACTGCGGAAGCGAAGTGTCTGACGTATAAGCGCGGACTTCCACGATGTTCACGCAGTCTGGCGTGACCTTCGCGTACAGTCCGCCTGCGTTTCCCTTCCAATACTTCATGTTAGGCGGAGGGGTGAGCCAAAACGCGATGTCAAAGAACTTCGTGATGTGCGCAACAACCATGTACTGCGAACAGAACATATCGTTGAAACCCGAGTTGTCTATGCGGAGATTGTTGAAGTCAAGGAAAAGCTCCTTGTTTTCGCGGATTGTCTTGGTAAGGAAGTCTTGAATCTCCTTGTAGTCCTGCATTGCGGCCTTTGCGAACGCCGCAATCTTTTCGTCATGGTAAACCTCGTTCATCTTCTCCGCAACTTCCTTCATGGAAGCGAGGTCTTTGACGAGATTTTTGATGTTGGTTATGTCAGCCTTTGTCATTTGTTTTCTCCTTGTTTGCCTTGAACGCCGCCCATTATAGCAAAACAGGATTGTGAAGTCAAGGGGTCTGACGAAGATTTTTCAAAAAAAAATGTCAAGAAAAGACTTGACAAAATCACTTCTCCTTGACACTTGTTTCAGGATTGAGAAATAGGTGTGACATTTTGTCACACCTATCCCTCGGCGGATTACCGTGTGGTCTTAGCAATCTTGGCCAAATCTTCCGGCGAATACTTCTTGCCGACCACAAGACGGTCCCAAATCTTTCCCGTGAACTGCGGAAGGCCGACATTTGCGCTCCAGCGGTTCAAATGCCCCATAGAGGTCTTGGAGTAGCCGAACCAAAGCCGCACGAAACGACCATCTGGGGTTTTCATTGCGATTGGCGAACGGTACGAAATGCACACGTCATATCCGTTCTTCGCAAGGCGATAGACACTTCCGTGCCACGGCGCACCGTGATAGAGTTTCTCCCAATTCTTCTTGGGGGTGAGCATGAGTTTGTCGAGCATCTTGAACTCGCGTTTGGTCATTGTGGTTTTCCTTTCATTTCAGGTGGGTTTTGAGAATCTTGAGGGCGTTCTTCATGTTGAGTTTCTCGTCCTTCAAAGCCTTGCTCCTCCAGTTGTCTGGGTAGCATTTCATTATCGTGTCGAGAACTCCAATGGCGGATTTCAAGTTGGATATGGCCTTTTCGCAGTCCTCCATGTAATACCGCAATGTCGCGGTAATGTCCTTGTTCTCCGGCGTGTCAAATTCACTCGTTTCCGTCTTTCGAGCCATTTCGACCTCCGCGAATCAGGACGGAAACCTATCGTCCTTGTAGGGGTTCTTGAATCCGCCGAAATAGACGCGGCGGTTGTTCTGGTCCTGCGGCACATATTCCGTATCGAGCCTTGCGTTGAGGATGAACTTCAACGGGCAGGAATCGCGCCACACCTTCGGCAATGCGTAGATTGGCAGGAACGAATAGCCGTAGAAGGTCATCATCGAAATGTCGGTCAAGTCCTCGCAGATGTAGATTTTGTGGCAACCGTCATACGCGAACACGCCGCAGGTCTTGACTTCAACGCCGTTTATCGTGAACTTGCCGTCTGTCTTTTTCATGGTTTCTCCTTTTTGTCCTTGAAACGCCGCCTATTATAGCACAACAGGATTTCAAAGTCAAGTCGAATCTGAACTTTACCTGTATTTTTTCCATGTGTCCTTCAGCGGAAGGAACTCCACGTCGATAAAGGTCTTTTTGCTTTTGAGCAGTCCCTTGCGGTAAATGTACCGCTCGGCGTGTTTCTGCGAATCGAAGATGTACGGCATCACCTCGTTTTTCAATCCTATCCTCTTCTTGCCGACAAGTTTCCCCTTGTACAGTACGTAATAGAGGTACCAAGCATATACGCCGCTTTCGTGGTATTCCGCGAGAATCTTTACGTTTTTTGAAATGTACATCACACCACCTCCGGTCTTTCGATGAGCGCGGTCTGCATCGCAACGCGCCACTTGTGTACGCACTCCACCTCGTCATAGTCTGGGTCTCCCTCGCTCTTCAAGCCGAGTTTCACGGTTGCGTTGTCTCCGTTGTTCTCTTCTGAAAGGACATCATAAACCGTGTCGCCCTCCTTCAACCCCTTCAAGGTCTTTTCGTAGTCCCTTTGAAGAAACGCGGCGGCTTCCTCTTCGGAATCGTATGAGGCCAATATGCGGATATACGGCTCCTGAAAGCGGTCATGCTCGACCATCGCGTAGAGTACGTTCCATATTCTCTTTTTCATGGCTTCTCCTTTGTCCCTTAAACGCCGCCAATTATAGCATATCAGGATTGTGAAGTCAAGGGGGTCGCAGAAGATTCTTCAAAAAAAAACTTTCAGAAATTCCTTGACAAATCAGCTTCTCTTTGTTTGCGCAGACTGAAATCAAAAGGCGGCGGATTTCTCCGCCGCCGTTCCGTCACACCCAAGTGAAGAGGAACACATAGCCCTCGTTCTCTGGGTCGGTCATTTCCTCCAGCACCTCTTCAAGCGCACTTATGATGTTGCTTGCGCCCTTGCAGTATGGAGAATGTTCCCAAGGAAAGCAGTAGTGGTAGGCCCTGTGGTGATAGACCTTCTCGACTTCCTTGTAGATGGCCACGTTCTCCTTTGAACTGCCGTAGTAGAGATATTCGGGGTCGTTCGGGTAATTCGGGTCTTTCGGCTTGTCCTCGACGTATTTCGGCTTGTCCTTCGACGTGAGATAGACCTTTTTCATGCACTCGCCCGCTTCTCCGTCCTCGTCGTATGGCATGGACGCAACCTTCCTGTCAAGTTCCTTGAAAACCTCAAGGGCCTTTGAGACGCTCTCTGCGGTCACGACAATCGCCTGCTCGTCCTCCGTTTTGTACTTGTTTTTCAGGAAGTCCGCAAGTTCCTTGTCTCCGTCCGCGAATCCGTCGGCAGGCTTTACGAGCCTATAGAGGAAATCCTCGCGGTCAAGGTCGCATACGACCGTATGGTAGTCCGGATTGTAGTCCTCGATGCACCATCCGTCCTTGTCCATGATGAAACGGGACTTGCCGTTCAGGAAGTTCTCCCTCTTCACCTTCTCGAAACTGTATGTGTCTCCCATGTTTCACCTCACTTTTCGCAGAATCCCAAAGACGCAACATCGTCCATAAGCGAGATAATCTTCTCTATCTCGTCCTTGCCCGTGTCGGTCAGAATGGCCGCACCGCGCAGTATGTACTTCAAATCCTCATATACCTTCTCACCCTTCTTCGTGAAAGGGTGGAGTTCTCCGCGTGAATCCTCGCGGACGCATTTAAGGTAGAACTTCGCCTTTTTGCCGCCGTTTACCGTGGCAAGCAGAACTTCAAGCGAAGGGAACTTTTGCCTTGTCTTGTTTAGTTTCATGTTTCTCCTTTTATGTCCTTGAAACGCCGCCCATTATACCATATCAGGATTGTGAAGTCAAGTGGTACCCGCAGAAAAAATTTCAAAAAATCCTGTTCCGCCCACTTGACTTTTCAAAAGGCATCTGCTATAATAGGCGGCGTTTCAAGGACAAAAAGGAGAATCGAATATGAGAGAGCCTAAGTTCAGCACAGGTCAGAACGTGACCTTCGTGCAGTTCGACGAAGAGAAAAAGGAGTTTGTCAACCTGAAGGGAACCGTGGCGGACTACCGTCTCGGCTATCAGGACTTCTCCTACGACATCACAGGAGAGGACGGAAAGGACTACTTCTCCGTTCCGGAGTGCGCAATCAGGGCATAGGCGAAATTAAGAGAAAGGATACCTAAACATGAAAAAGAAAACCATTACGGCAATCATGGACGACATCGTTAGGATGATGACCTCCTGCGGTGTGCAGTCAATCAACCTGAAAAACGGCGACGGAGAGGGGATTGAACTTCCAATCCGTTTTCCAAAGGGAGACGAGCATGAAGACCTGCACTTCTGCATCGACGTTCTGTACTCTTCCCTGAACGCGGACGATTGCTTTTTCCGCGCTTGGCACCTTCCGTCCGTAATCAAGGACTTGAAGATTTGGGAGTGCCTGCAATCCATCGTGAGGGAAGAACTCGGACTGTGATTTTGTATCGAAAGAAGAAACAAAGGAGTATCTGAAATGGCGAAGGACAACAAGAAGGCCGGAGTGGTGAAGGATGACGGCGAGTTCCGCGAGGTCATGATTCAGTTGCTGACAAGCTCGGTATCGTCCGACTACGCGCACCACATCGCGGACAAGATTTTCAAGGCCGTGAAGGAGGACGTGAACGAGTGCGCAAGCGAGGACTGGAGCCTTGGCGATGTCGCATACGGAATCGGTCGCGTACTCATGAAGAAACTCCGCATCGAAGTCTGACTTGACGCGGCGGACGGACGGTTTTCGTCCGTCCGTTCCTCTTTTGGCCGAAAGGCTTTCATGGAGAAGTGATTTTGTCAAGGGGAATCTCGCAGAAAAATTTTGTTTTTTCTTTCTGTTTGCCCTTGACTTCACAATCCTGATATGCTATAATGGGCGGCGTTTAAGGGACAAAGGAGACAACATGAAAACCACAGACAAGTTCAGATACCAGACCTACGGCGGCTTCTATACCTGCCAGTTCGCAACCGGCAGATACGGAAACGGAAACCTCGCCCTTGAAGCAATGGGCGCGGAAGGAACGCAGGAAGAGGGAGACCCTATCGTCCGCGTGACGGTGAACCCCGGAGTGCCTGTGCCGGAAGACTGCATTGCGGTCAAGAACTACAGCGAGAACGAGGGGATGGACAATCTTCTCATCAGCCTTGGAATCATCGAAGACACGCCCGTGGCTCGCATACCGAGCGGTTTCGTGGAGATTCCCGTTTACCGTCTCACGGAGAGCGGCAAGGAACTGTTCAAGGACAACCGTCAGGAGGTGTGAAATGGCTATTCCAAAGCGTCTGAAAAGCATTACGAAGGAAAAGGCCGAGAGCCTAATCAACAAGCACCTCAAGGCCGGAGACGGCTATTGGGAGGGAAGCCCCATGTATTCGGACTTCATTTACGGCACGGGATTCAAACTCACGCTTCTCCGTCCGCCATGCGGTTGCTGGGGCGATTGGGAGACCGGTCCTGTTTCGCTTTAAGGAAGGGAGACTGCCATGCGCAAGTTTAGGGTGTTTAGGGAAGTCATTGTGATTCTCGAACGGGAAATCGAAGCGGAATCCTTCAATGACGCAAGGACGAAGATGCAAACGAGCACCATAACGCCGGATGACATTGCGAAGGGCGAGGTCGCAGATTCCAAGATAACGGGGGCGGAGGACACGTCCAACGGAGAGTTGCACTACTTCGACGATTAGGGGTAGTGCAACAAAAATCTTTCGATTCCCCCTTGACTTCACAATCCTGTTTTGCTATAATAGGCGGCGTTTCAAGGACAACAAAAGGAGAAAACAATGAACGCAGAAGAACTGACAGACATCATCTACAACGCGCTCAAACTCGACAGCCGCGAATGGTCGATGGAGTTCGACGATTACAATCCGCAGGTCATTCACATCAAGCACGAAGAGAGCGAAGAAGAGTTCAAACTCACAATCTCCAAGGAGTGACACCATGCCGAAGAACGAAATGGCAACCGCGTATGTCATGGAGACCGCGAAGGGCGAGTTCCTTCAGGTGCTTCACGGCCCTGACGGAAACGCAATCAGTCTCGACTTCACCAATAGCATCTGGGAAGCCTATTGGGGGAAGTCCAAGGACTGCCTTGAGGGGTTTACTGGGTATATCGACGACGGTTTCAAGCGTGGCTATCCAAAGTACCACAAGGTGCGGCTGTCGTGCGAGTTCGTGGACTGAAGGGGGAGAGAACGATGAAGAAAGCCTTTGCGAAGAGGGGTAGGAAGCCCTACCCCAAGCACAAACTGACAGAAGCCGAACACGACTTCGTGTGCCTGATGGCCGACACGACGCAATGCAACTGGTTCACGATAGCAGGTTCGACAATCGACCTTGCCACAGGCAAGCGTCTTCACTTCAAGTCTGACGAGTACGACTGCGTGTACGACCTTGAGCGTCGGCGGTTCATCTCGTTGCAGTACGGTCTTCGGCTTCTGATGGAAGCGTTCGAGGGAGGTGGACATCTCGACGGACTGCGGGGGCGAAGCGACGAACTGAAGGTCTGGAACCGCCTATGCGAGATTGTTCGCGGCAAGTGAGAATTGTATCCAAAGGAGAAACATTGCATGGCAAGGGAAAGAATGTCATACGTCGATAGTGCCTTCTACGTCGTTCTCGGCGAAGACGGTTGGTGGATGTGCAACCCGGAATCCCCCTATGACAGGAAGTACGGAAAGGAAAACATCGCCACAGACTGCGGAAACCCGATGAACGCCGTGAGGTTCGACTTCGCATGGGACGCCGAGAGGTACATAGACGAGAACTGGCCGAGCGTCGGCGGTAAGACGCGGCCTGTCGTGGAACTCGTGGAGTTGAAGGTCAGCGTGAAGACCGTCAAGAAGCCTGAGCCTTGGAGCGGAAAGCGCGGCTGTGCGAAAAAAGTTCAGAAAAAATCCAAATCGCGCTTGACTTCAAAGGCTTGATTTGGTATAATGTGCGGCATCAAAGGGAATTGTATCCAAAGGAGAAACAACAATGGGCAACACTACAGAGCGTTCATCGACGTACAATGGCAAGAAGATTGAGATTCTTTCCAGCGGCAACAGGTACATCTACGTCGTAGTTCGCAAACTTACGAAGAAGGACCACGTCACCTACGGCGAGGAAAGCGGTCGGCTTGCGAAGGTTCGCGACAAGGACTGGGGCTTCGTCGCTCTTGAAAACACGGAATCCAAGGCGCGTCGTTCGATGGAGCGTTGCGTCGAGGCGTGGCAGATGACAGGTGACTACGGCGAAGTGTTCGGCGTTGCGTCGTTCATCGGCGGAAAGTTCATCCTTCTCGACGCGATGACCGTGGAGAAGCCCGCAAAGAAGGGGAAGAAGAATGTGTGATTCCATGGTGTACCGCTACAAGAGGGACGAGGTGTTCGCCCTCATGCGACGGATTGCCGAGACCGAGGGAGTGAAGGTAACGTTCCTCAAGAAGAACCAAGGGTGGGGCGGCTACAACTACGGAGCGAGCGCAGGCGATGAAATCATGCTTGCTCCGTTCAAGAAGTTGAAGGTGGACGGATTCAATCCGAACTCGTCCGAACACGACTGCACGAACCCGCTTGAATGTATGCTAATCTCGTTCTTCCACGAACTTTCGCACATCAAGCTGACCAAAAAGGTTCCGTCCGTCGTAAAGGGACATTCGTGGAACGACACGAGCAAGTTCCAGTTCGAGTTGTGGATTACGATGCTTGGAATCGAGTACGCGCACTCGAAGTACGGAATAAAGTTCTCCGACGATACCGTGCAATGGATGCTCTACGAGGGGTTCACCTACGCGGTACACGAAAACGACGAGGATGACGGAGGGCTACACTATGGCCTTAGACAGAGGAAGGCCACAAGGAACGGCTACGAGGTCGTTTCAGAATGGGAGTACAGGGGCGATGGAAAGCCAAGAGTACAGAAACGGAAAGGTTAGGCTCTGCGGAATAGACTTCGATTATCCGTCCAACCTTCTTCCGAGGGAGATAACCAGATGGACGGAGGGAAAAAGGACGAAACTTGTCGGCATCAACCTGTGCGAGTACCACAGAGAGGGAAATGCGACGGTATGCTGGCAGTACACGCTGTCGATGTCCAACTACGGAGGTTGCTTCCTCGACGGAAAGCCCCTTAAGGGGGATGACATCGAGAGGGCGAAGACAATCTTCAAGGAACTTTCGATTGCGCCTTGACTTTGAAAGAGGATTTTGCTAAAATGTCTAGCCAAAGGAGAACACTGTGAAAACGAAAAAGATTGCGAAATATTACGGATGCTTCTTCAGCGAAGGGGCGGACGGAAGCGAAATCGTTGTCGAACACGACAATGTGCCGGTTGGAAAGGCCAAGGCGTGGTTCACCGAGTCGTTTCGGCATCATGTCGGCAAACTTCCCTCAGATAGGAGGACAAGGCTGTTCATGGGGCTGGAGACCGTGACCGCACGGCGCGGAGGTCTTTCGATGAGGTGGGAAATTGGATTTACGATGCTCTCGGAGAGCAAGAAAAGGAAGAATGGAAATGTACATAAACCAAAAGCAGATAAGTGACTTCTGGTTCGAGAAGAACGGAACTTTCACGGAGAAGGTAATCAACGGATATGGAATCCGCAGAGAGGACAACAAGCCCCTCTACGACAGGATTCAGAAGATTCTCTTTCGGGACAAAAAGAGGTTCTATCGCGGAATCGCAATCACTACGGCTGAAACCGACCGAGAAATCACTCGGCTGATTGAAAAGTCCAAAGTGTAAAGTTATCACAGTTGAAATCCCTCCTGCGGCAATAAATACCAATGGAGGGAACATGATACTGACAATCGAACGAGAGGACGGAACAAAGGTAAGTTGCACCTATCACGAATGTATAGACGCGCTCGAAAGGGGGTTGAGACACCATTTCCTGCTGACCCAATGGGAGAGGGACGAGTGCATGAAGGCCATTGAGAAGATTAGGATGAACTTCGTTCCAAAAAACACTAAATAGTGAGAAAGACTTAAACGACTATGAAAGACCTTGGAATCATAAAGGAAAAAAACGATTTTCACCGTCTGGGACACAACATGGTTTCATTCGGTACGCTCGACGATGGGGCGGCTAACGAGGAAATCGTGTCAAAGGCGGTCGGACACCACATCATCTACTTCGGGTACAGCGACTACGGCGGGGACATCTTCGAGAAACTCTGCTGTCAGTCCGTATGCGCGAAGGTTGATAAGCAGGAAATCGACCCCGACACCGTGCTTCACGAAAACACGGCATACAGCGGCGAGCAGATGCTTGTCCTTGGGGAACTCGCGGACAAGATTGCGGAAGCGAACAACGACCCCTACCGCATTGCCGACGCAATCGGCTTCGACCTCGACGAGGATTTGACGAAACTGGAGTACAAGTACATCACCAACGCCGTTGACTACATGGTTACTGAATTTCAGAACGACGGCCTTGAAGTCACGGAAGAGGACAGGGAGTTCATGTTCGAGTGGCTTGAACAGAATGGACGTTCCACCGCGAACGACTGGGACTTCAACAGCCAGGAACTCGAAAAGGTGTTCAAGGAAGAGCGCAAGGGCGTGAGCGAACTGCGTGAAAGCGTTTCCGACATCGTTGCGGCAAAGGTCGTGTACGACAAGGATGCTGATTCCTATACGCTTATGACAACCGCCGGCGACGAAATCTCAATCGGCTCCGTGGAAGATGCAAGGGAATATTGCCGGAAGCACGGACTTTCTCTCGTTTCCGACGACGCGGAAACCCTGACGGAATCCACTCTTGGCTATCCTACCGCTCTCGAATACTCCATGGTGAGCGCAAGGGAGAACGCGAAGAAGATTATCGAGAACGCTAAGAAGATTCAGTCACTTCTCGAAACCCTCGAATCGTCCGACATGGACTCAAAGGAGTTCAAGGTGAAGTACGACGGAGGGAATCTCCTTTGGCTCATCGAACAGGAAGCGAACCTCATCGTCGAACACAGCGAATCGCTGAAGGACAAGCTCGCTGCGGCTGACAAGGCTTACGCCGAGGACATGGAACTTGTGAAAAAGGCGAGTTCACAGTCTGCGGAGTAGAAATCAAGGCCGCAGTCTTTGGAAAGGGGGCTTTCAAGCCCTCTTTTTTTTTTTGCACTTACCCTCTTGACTTCCAAAACCGTTTTTGGTATAATTGTCGGCACAAAGGAGAAAAAGATGGACGGAGAAAAC